>Ga0307380_10002041_pt1 | contig 28964 bp, 20 predicted proteins | sample UN3MG_FD_202239 | JGI IMG/M metagenome (GOLD analysis project Ga0307380, IMG submission 202239) | Soil microbial communities from Risofladan, Vaasa, Finland - UN-3 | ecosystem: Environmental > Terrestrial > Soil > Coastal area > Acid sulfate soil | place: Finland: Risofladan, Vaasa | collected... | reverse complement strand
AGGTAATACATGTTGGGAACGAGCACCAGCGTGAGGACGGTGGTAAAGCTCAGTCCGAAGATCACGGTCCAGGACATGGGGCCCCAGAAAATAGCGTTGTCGCCGCCCAGGTAGATGTGAGGGTTGAATTCCGAAAGCAAGGCGGCGAAATCGATGTTCAGACCGACGGCCATGGGCAGCAGCCCCAGGATGGTGGTGATGGCGGTGAGCAGCACCGGTCGCAGGCGGGTGCGGCCGGCCTGCTGGATGCAATCCTTGGTATCCGGCAGCGAAAGTTCGTCGTCCTCGTCAAGGCCCAGGCGTTTTTTGGCGTTGGCCTTGAGAAAATCGGTGTAATCGACCAGCACGATGGCGTTGTTGACCACCACGCCGGCCAGGGAAATGATGCCGATACCGGTCATCAGGATGACGAAATCCATCTTGAAAAGGGCCAAACCGCCGAAGACGCCGATGGTGCTGAATACCACGGTAATCATGATGATCAACGGCCTGACGAACGAGTTGAACTGCAGGACCAGGATCATGGAGATCAAGGCCAGGGCGATCAGCATCACCCGGGCCAGGAATGACGACGTCTCGGCCTGCTCCTGCTGCTCGCCGGTAAACTTGTAGGAAAAGCCGTCGGGCATGGGATATCGCTTCATCAGCTCCTGCAAGCGGGAGTTGACGGCATTGGCGTTATAACCCTCGATGATGTTGGACCACATGGTGATCACGCGTTCCATCTTCAGGCGGTTGACCGCCCCGAAGGTCGTGCCGTACTGGAAACGGGCCACGCTGGAGATGGGCACCTGCATCAGGGCGCCGGTATTGCTGCGGAACGAGATCTTCTGGTTGAGCAGGCCGGCCACCTGGCCGCGGTGCTCCTTGGCCAGGCGCACCACGATGGGGTACTCCTCCTCACCCTCCTTGAACTTGGATACTTCCCTGCCGAACAGGGCGGTGCGGATGGTGGCGGCGATCTGCGAGGTGGAGAGGCCGAAACGGCGGGCGCTGTCACGGTCGATGTGGATCACCAGCTCGGGATTGTTCATGTTGATGTCGATCTTCAGGCCTTCCAGTCCAGGGACATGCTTTTCGCCCAGGTAGCCCTGCACGTCGGAAACCAGCTGCAACAGCCTGGGGAAATTCTTGCCGCTGAGCTCCAGGTTCACCGGCTTGCCGGTAGGCGGTCCCATCTGGTTCTTGGCCAGCTGGATCTGCACGCCGGGGTAGCGGTTGAGCAGGGCGGCGCTGAGCTTTTTCATCAGCGACGAGGTCTTCAAACCGTCCCGGTACTGGTAGTCCACGAAAGTAATGGTGACCATTCCTTTTTGGGGGGTATTGCCGACCGAAGTTTCGTTCTCGCCGCCCACCCCCTTGCCCACCGTGGTCAGGAACGACTCGATGTAGGGCATTTCGGGCTGCAGCACCTGGTAGATCCTGTCCTCAAGCCCGAACATGAACTCGTTGCTGGACTCGATATCGCTGCCGATGGGCAGTTCGGCAAAAATATTGATGAACCTGGGTTCGTTGACCGGGAAGAACTGGACATCGCCATGGCGCAGTCCGTAAAAAGCGACAGAGAGGAAGAGCATGGAGATCACTGCCGCCAGGCTCCAAATGGAGTTTTTACCCTTGAGGGTGAAGCGCAGCAGCTTCAGGTAACCGGCTTCCAGCCGCGGGATCACCCTGCCCTGGAACCAGCCGCTCAGGTCATAGAGGAAAAGCTGGTAGAAAACGACCAACAGGGCCATGAGCAGGACGAATGTTCCCAGCGAGGTCCAGCCGGCAAGGTAGCACAAAGCCGCCAGGCCGGCCATCACGGCCAGGATGCGATTGGATTTTTTCCAGAGCGGCCGGCGCGTCTCCCCTTCGCGCTTGATGAAGCGCGAAGCCAGAACCGGATTGATCACCAGGGCCACGAAAAGCGAGGCGCTCAATGAAATGATCAGGGTGATGGGCAGGTGCTTCATGAATTCGCCCATGATGCCTTTCCAGAACAGCAGCGGGAAGAATGCCGCCAGGGTGGTCAGGGTGGAGGTGATGATCGGCACGGCGATCTCGCCGGTGGCGTAGCGCGCCGCCTCGAACAAGGAATAGCCCTGGCCGATGAAGCGGTGGATGTTCTCCACTACCACGATGCCGTTGTCGACCAGCATGCCCAGGGCCAGCACCAGCCCGAAGAGCACCATCATGTTTACGGTGGCGCCGATGGCGCTGAGGATGATGAAGGAGATGAGCATCGACATGGGGATGGCAAAGCCGACGAAAAGCGCGTTGCGCAGGCCGAGAAACAGGAAGAGGACTCCCACAACTAAGATCACCCCGATGACGATGCTGTTTTCCAGGTTGCCGACCATGCTGCGCACATATTTCGACTGGTCATTGGATTGGGTGATGTTCAGGTTGGCGGGGATGGTCTTGCCGACGCGGGCTTTGGCCAGCACGGCGTTCAGCTTGTCGATGGCCACGATCAGGTTTTCACGGGCCTTCTTGATCACCTGCAGGCTGACCACAGGCTGGCGGTTGAGCCGGGCGTAGCTCAAGGGGTCTTCGAAGCCGTCGACCACTTCGGCCACGTTGCGCAGGTAAACGATATCCTTGCCGTCCTCCTGCTTGACGATGATATCGGCGATCTCGCCGATGCGCTTGAATTCACCCACGGTGCGGATGGAGCGGGTGGTCTTGTCCACCACCAGATCGCCGCCGCCGCTGTTGGTATTCTCGGCGATGACTGCGTTCTCGATGTCGTTGAAACCAAGCCTGAAGGCTTCCATTTTCAGCGGATCAACATTGATCTGGATCTGCCGCTCGTTGAGCCCGCTGATCTGGACCTTGGAGATCTCGGGAATGTTTTCGATCTCGTCCTTCAGGATTTCGGCGTAGTCCTTCATCTCGTCGACACTGAAATCGCCGGAAAGGTTGATGTTGATGACCGGGAATTCGTTGAAATCCAGCTCGATGACCATCGGATCGACCCTCAGGTCGTTGGGCAGTTCGCTCTTGGCTTTGTCCACGGCATCCTTGACATCCTGCAGCGCTTTATCGATTTTTACGTCGGAGTTGAACTCGATGAAAATATTTGAGTTGTCCTGGGAGGAAACCGAACGCAGCTGCTTGATGCCATTGATCGTATTGATCTCCTTTTCCAGCGGGCGGGTGATCAGGTTCTCGATGTCCACCGGCGAGTTGCCGGCATAGATGGTGTTGACGAACACATAAGGCAGGTTAACCTGGGGAAAGAGCTCCAGGGGCATGGTCCGATACGCCATCAGTCCGAACAGGACCAGCAGCAGGACCATCAGGATCACCGTGTTGCGGTTCTGCAGGGCGAAGGTGGTGGGCGGGAACTCGCGGACCAGTTTTTTTTCGGTCAGGTCGTTTTTTTCCATGCTGTGTTCCGCCGGACGCTCAGCGTTTGACCGTGACCGGCATGCCGTTCTTGACCAGGTTGTAGCCGTTGACGATCACCCGCTGGCCGGCGGCAAGTCCGCCGACGATCATGGTGCGGTTGCCGTCGGTCAGGCCGGTGGAGACATAGAGCTTGCGGGCCACGACCTGGCCGTTTTCCTGTTCCACCGTGTAAAGGTATATCCCGCCCAGGTCGTTCTTGACCACGATGGCGGGCACCACCAGGGCGGCCGGGGAGAAAAAATCACGGCAGCGCAGGATAACCATCATGTTGGGCTTCATTTTTTCCTGGAGGTTGTCCAGGATGACCTGCACCAGGACGGTGCGGTTTTTCGCGCTCACCACCTGGCCGATGCGGGAAATCGAGGCCTCCAGTCGCCAGTCGGGATAGGTGGGAAAAGTGATCTCGATGCGGTCACCCTGCTTGATCTTGCCCAGGTAGGTCTCGGCGACCTCGGCGTTGACGCGCATGCGCTTCAGATTGACCAGCTGCATCAGTTGCAGCCCGGGCACTGCCAGTTCGCCCGCTTTCTTGAATATCCTGTCGATGATGCCGGTGAACGGGGCCCTGACCTCTGCCAGGTCGAGCTGCGCCTGCAGCGATTGCAGGCGGTTTTCCAGGGTTTCCTTGTTGGTCTTGGCCTCCAAATACTGGATCTCGGAACCGATATTCTTTTCCCAAAGTCCCTGGCGCTTCAGAAAAACGGTGCGCGCCAGGTCCAGGGCGTTCTTCACCTCGGCCACGGCATTGCGCGTGATATCGGAATTCAGGGTGACCAGCAGTTCGCCTTTCTGGACACGCTGGCCTTCCTGGACGGGAATGGCCTTGATCTGGCCGCTGGTCTCGGCGCTGATGAAGGCATCCTGGATCGCTTCCAGCGAACCGCTGACCGAAAAAAAATGCTCGAACTTCTCGGGCGCCATATGCTTCACTTCGACCAACAGATTCCGGTCGGCAGCGGCCTGGGCCGGAGCGGCGGCGGCAGCGGATGCGTTATCCTGCTTTTTCTGACAAGCCGCCATGGCCGTGATGACAACGATTAAAATAAATAGGAGTCTGCTTTTTTTCATTGTTTTTTCCTTACAGTTGATTCAGGGCTTTGTCCAGGCGGATACGGGCGTCGAGCAGTTGCACCACCGCCTGGGAATGGCTGGATTCGGCACTGAGGTACTGGTTGTGAGACTGGGTCAGTTCCATGGTGGTCACAAGCCCCTGGTTGAATTTGCTGCGCGTATTGTCGAAAATACGCTGCGCCAGGATCACCATTTGCGCGGTGTTTTTTTTCCGCTCAAGGGCGGCGGCAAAATCGGAACGGGCCTGGTCCATGGCCAGTTTCAGGCCGTCGGCCACCTGTTTTTTCAGATTTTGCGCTTTTTCCAGTTCCAACCTGGCCTGGGCGACCCGGGCCGGGCGCAGTCCGGAAGTGAAGAGCGGCACCGACAAATTGAAGCCCAGAATGGCCGCCGGGAACCATTTTTCTCCCTTGCTGAAGAAATTGAACCTGTCGCGCATGGCCGATTGGCTGAGGCTAAGGAAAGCCGTGACCGTTGGCAGGTACTCCGCTTTTTCACGTTTCAGCATCAGGGCCATGGATCTTTCCTGGGTCTCCAGAACCCGGAAATCGATGGAACGGGTGAGATCAAACCCCTGTGGCGGCGGCAGCTCGGTATCCATGCCGGCCAGGATCGAGGCCAGGGTATCGCTGAGGGCGACGGGACGGTCCTGGTCCAGCCCCATCTGCAGTTTGAGCAGCTGATAGACCGTTTCAATCTGTCGCCCGGTTGTGGCCAGGGTATTTTCCAGGTCACTGACCGCCAGTTGCAGCTGGTCGACGGCGGTCGCCTCGCTGAAGCCGGCCTGATGCATGGCGGCCGTTTCGTGCCAGGTTTGGCGCAGGTTATCCAGGCTGGAGATCAGGATCTGCCGGTTCTTTTCGGCCAGCAGGATCAGGTGGTAGGTGTTGGCCACGGTTTCGCGGATATCGATCTCCTTTTTCTCCTGCTGGTTCTTGGCCAGCTGCAGGTAAACATTGGCTGCCCGCAGGGCCACGATGTAGGAACCGTTAAACACGAGCTGGGTGGCTGTAACGTCGATGGTCGTGTTGTGCTGGGTGCCGAATTTCAAGCCGATGAATTCGTCCGCGGCCGCGTCCGGATCGAGAAACTGGGCCGGGATCAGCGTGGTGGGTATTTTCAGGTTGTCCCGATAAGACAAGGTGGCGTTGAGCTGCGGCAGCCCGCTGGCGGTGGTTTCCCAGATCTTCTTTTGGGCCATGGCCACATCAATGCGGGAATTACGCGTGTCGGTGCTGAATTTCACGGCATATTCCTGGGCTTCCTTGAGTGAAAATCGCAGCACGTTATCCGCTGCTTCGGCGTCAAAGGGAACGACGCATGAAGTGAGCCAAAGCAAAAGCATGATGCGGGTTATTTTCATTTGATTATATTGCCAACTTCATTTTTCAATGAATGCTCCTTTTTTTATTTTCAACATGGGATAAAACCGGAAAACGATATGGTTTTTTTGAAATCCGACCGGACCCTGTTAAATCATGGATATTATATACAAAAATGGGGATGAAGTCCAGCCCAGGGGAAACGAAGCGGCATCGCTATGATTCCCGGCCCAGGCCCCGGCGCCGGGCTGCCTGCGCAGCGGTCAGCCATTTTGGTTTGCGGGTGTTCAGCAGTGCCGACTGCAGGCTGATGTCGCCGGCAAGCACCCTTTCCAGCGCCAGTTCACGCTGGGTGCGCATGCCGTGCATCCAGGCCTGTCTCTCCAAATAGCCGAGCTGATCGGAGTACCACTCATTCGCATTATTGATGAAACGATTCATTTTTCCAGTCAGTTCCAAAACCTCGTAGATGGCGATCGATCCCAGTTCTCCCGTGTTCTCGCAGAGTGAGCAACCGCGGCCGCGCCAGGTGGTGACCTTGCCATTTTCGGTGCCGGCGGCGAGCAAGCGCTTGTCAAGCCCGGACTGGACAAGGATCCTGGCCGGAACCCTGTATTCCTCGGCGCAGTGCATGCAAACCATGAACAGCCGCCGGGGGGCCACGATGATCTTCAACAACTCGGCCGCATCCCGCCTTTGCTTCATAAAATGGCGCCATAGAAAGCCGCCCAAGGCATTGGCGCAACCTGAGACATGCATCGCCGTGATCAGGAGGCCACCGGCGGCGGCGAAATCGATTGCCGCCCTGGCGTCGTCGTCGTCGACCCAGTCGATGTTCTGCAGCATCAGGACGTCGGGCTTGCGGCGTATGGCCCGCAGCAGGCATCTTCCGACCATGTCATATGTATCAGGTAGGTCGTGGAGATGGTATTGCAGCACTCCATCGAGCTTCCTCTCCATCGGCCATTCCACCGTGATGATCTTCCGGCCCTCGTCGCGCAGCAGCGACAGGGCATGGTAGGTGGCGGTCGACTTGCCCGCATTGCAGGGGCCGGTCAACAGTACGATGCCGCTGCGTGAACGCAGCGCCTCGATGTATTTGCGCTCGGCCGCCGCGGCGAATCCCAGATCGAAGCGCGTACCCTCAACGGGCATTTCCGGTTGCACGGAGATCTTCAGCGCCTCCCCGCCCGGGGCGCAATACGACTCCAGTTCGAAACGCACGACGCGATTGCGCCGGGATATCTCTTGAAATGCGTAGAAAATTTCGCCGTTCTCGACTTTTAGGCCGGCATTGCGCAGATGGCCGTGGCGGTAAAGGCGAAGAAAGGAGCCGTGCCCGCCGGGGAAAGAAGCGCTCTCCGCAGGCAGCCCGGCGCAGCGCCGGGCCTGGGCCAGCAGCTGCCGGTAGGAATCCGCGTCCCCCACTCCCGCTAATTCATGGAATTGGCCATCCACGCGCAGCCTCACCTTGGGCCGCCCGCTGATGGTGTCGATGAGGATGGCGTCGGCTTTCTGGCGGATGGCAGCCTGCAGGACCGCTTCGAACAGTTTTTGCGCCTGCTTGTCCGTGATGGGGCCGCCGGGATTGCAGTCAATACCGGACTCCTCGGGAATCTCCGTCCAGGCCGTTGGCGCCCAGGGCCGGCGCCGCTTTTTTTTCGACCCGCTGCCAAGCCAGTGCAGGAAGCAGATGATCAGGCCAAATATTGCCAGTACAACCAGGTCGACAAGTCCGAACGATTCCGACGCAGCCATCCCCCTATTCCCTCCTGCGGCGATTATACCCCAGACTGTTCGTATGCTACAACCTCGGCACTTACCAAACAAAGTTAACGAGTTAACGGGTTGAAGGGATAAAGAGTTGAATAAACAGCAATAATTCTAATTTTTTGCTTTTAACCCATTAACTCTTAAACCCTTTAACTCATCAACTTATTCCACATATCCCAACGTCGAACGACAAATATTGAACTCCCAACCCTTGACTGCAAGCGGCGGATGAAATAAAATAGAACAAAAAACGGACCGAGAGGTGCTTGTGAAAGATTTTGCCCCCTACCGCAACCAGATCATCGGCATTGACCAGACCTTCGCCACGCCCAACGGAGAAAAGCGCATCATTTACGCCGATTGGACGGCTAGCGGCCGCCTTTACCGGCCGATCGAAGAGTTCGTGGCCGACCAATTGGGCCCGTTCGTCGGCAACACCCACACCGAAACCACGGTGACCGGCACCAACATGACCGCAGCCTACCGCCAAGCGCAGCAGATCATCAAGCGCCACGTGCACGCCAATGACAGCGACGCTATCTTTTTTTCCGGTTTCGGCATGACCGCGGTCATCAACAAACTGCAACGCCTCCTGGGTTTAAGGATCCCGGAGCAGTATTGCGGCAAACTTCCGGGCCGCAGCCGGAAAAAGCCGTTGGTCGTCATCACTCACATGGAGCACCATTCCAACCAAACATCCTGGAACGAATGCTACTGCCACGTGGAGATCATTCGCCGCGACCCTGACGGCCTCCCCGACCTCGCCCACCTGGAACAGATCCTCAAGCGTCACGCCCATCGTGACCTGAAGATCGGCTCGTTCACGGCCTGTTCCAACGTCACCGGCATCCATACGCCTTATCAGCAGATGGCTGAGATCATGCACCGTTACGGCGGCTACTGTTTTATGGATTTTGCCGCCGCCGCACCTTATGTAGCCATGGATATGCATCCGCTGAAAGCCGAGCAAAGGCTGGACGCCGTGTTTTTTTCTCCGCACAAATTCCTGGGCGGGCCGGGCGCTTCAGGGGTGATGGTGCTCAGCAAGGAGTTGTACCATAACCGCGTACCCGACCATCCCGGCGGCGGCACGGTGCTGTGGACCAATCCTTGGGGGGAACAGAAATACTATGACGACATTGAGATTCGCGAAGACGGCGGCACGCCCGGGTTCCTGCAGGCCATCCGCGCCGCCCTGGCCATCCAACTCAAGGAAGACATGGGTATCACCGCCATCCTGGCCCGCGAAGAAGAATTGAAGAAAGTATTTCTGAAAAAACTGGCGGGACATCCCGGGATCGAAGTGCTGGAATCCGGCCAGCAGAACCGGCTGGGCATCATTTCCTTCTACTCGCTGCACCGGCACCACAACCTGATCGTTCGTCTGCTCAATGACCGCTTCGGCATCCAGACCCGGGGTGGCTGTTCCTGCGCCGGCACCTATGGCCATATCCTGCTGCAGGTCAAGCGCGAACTCTCGCGCCACATCACCGAGAGGATCAATGACGGCGACCTCTCGGAAAAGCCGGGCTGGGTGCGTATTTCCCTGCATCCTACCTTAAGCGAAGAGGAGGTGGCAACCATCGCTGCGGCAGTGCATGAGGTGCTGGACAATTACGACCGCTGGCAGGAAGATTACATTTTGGATCCGCATACAGCCGAATTCCATCACCGCAGCTGGAAAAGCCCGCTTCCCGACCTGCGGAAAGATTTCAGGCCCTGGTAGAGGTCGGGATTCCAGGACTCGGTTCAGGGGGCCACTGCATTGGCAGCAAACTATCAACTCATCCCCTACCCCTTTCTCTTCCAAAAGAGAAGGGGTAAAAAAGTACTTGGAAAGTCCCCTCGCTTCGCAAGAGAGGGGGCGGGGGTGAGTTTGATGAAATCATTTGCGGTTTTCCTGCTCATTTGCTTCTTTGTTGTGAATCATGGAATTTGTAATTTGTGATTTGCTTTATTTCTTACCGTCCACCGTCTACCGTATACCTGGCGCCAAGAACTTTTATAACTTCAAATGAACTTTTCGAAGCGATCTCTTTTCGCTTTGCAAATAGGGCAGACCTCAGGCGGATCGCCGCGGGCGCACAGGTAGCCGCAGACCTTGCAGCGCCAGACCGGCTGGGAAAGTTTGCCGAGCGGCGCAGTTCCGGAGGTTGCGGACATGGCGGCACGGCGTTCGTTTGCCGGCGGCCGGCGCTCGGGAATGGCGGCGGCTTGCTTTTTGCCCGCGAGGATCTCCCGGCCCACATACAGGGCGCAGAAACAGGCGCCGAACTCGTTCAGATCCGCGTCGCGGTAATCGCAGGGGCAAATGATGTCGAGGTCGGCGGCCTTGTCGCCCGCGGCCAGCCGGCAGGGGCAGGCCCAGTAGCCGTAGCGTTCCTGGTTGACCAGCAAGCTGCGGACCAACTCGCGTCTAAATTCGCGGTCGGGATTCAGATGGTAGCCGGAGGCCTCGGCTTCAGGCAGCAGTTTTTCCAGCAGGGCGTCGACGACCGCATCGCTTATCCCTATTTCCTTGTTCATAGCTTGATGGCCGCCTTGATCTTTTCTTCATCGAAACCCAGAACGCATGCCGAGTCATTGAATACCAGGGTGGGGAACGATTCGCCCGGGTTCCAGCGCCGCACCTGCTCCATGGCCTGCTCCTGTTCCCCGCTTGTCAGCAGGTCCACGTACACGTAATCGTAGGCCACGCCCAATTTGTCAAGCAGGTGACGCGTCTTGCGGCACCAGACGCAGGTGCTTAAACCATAAAAAGTGATCCTGCCGCAATCCTTTCCGTCCACGTGGGTGAAAGATTTCATGGGTCATTACCTCCTGCCGTTTTCCAGTAAAAGAATTATAATCAGCCGTTTGGGCAAAGTCAAACATGAGCTGGTCGGCAGGAGGACTCGGTATAAGGTTTACGGTGTACGGTAGACGGTAAGAAAAAATTCCAAATCACAAATTCCAAACAAATTCCAATGGCCCAAACGAAAGCCATTTCAAGTCTCTTCTCTTTGTTTTGGTCATTGGGTAATTGGTGCTTGGAGCTTATTTGGAATTTGATGCTTGGATCTTGGTGTTTTTCTTTCTTACCCTTAACCGTACACCGTCAACCGTACACCTTACACCGAGTTCATGATGGTTGAAATCCCAGGTACTTCTGCCAGTTCCGGCGCTTCTCCTCGGGGCTGAAGCCGTCGCGGCCCAGGGAATGGAGGGCCGAAACCGCCAACAGCGCCGAGAGATCGCGCTCGCCCAGGCGCGTTTTGAGCAGGAGATCCTCCAGGCTCGCGTAGTCCTGGCCGCGGTTTTCCACTATACGCGAGGCCGTTTTTTCACCGATACCCTTCACCGCCAGCAGACCGCAGCGGATGGCGCCCTGCTCGCAGGTGAAACCCGGGCCGCTGCGGTTGACATCCGGCGCCAGGACGGCCAGCCCCCATTTTTTCGCTTCGGCTATGTACTCCGGCAGCGGATAGTAACCGCCGCCGGCGTTCAGCAGCCTGCAAAAAAACTGCAGTGGCTGACGGGTCTTCAGCCAGGCCGAAAGGTATGCGGCGTAAGCGTAGGCCAGGCTGTGCGCCTGGCAAAAGGCGTAGAGCGAAAAATCAAGGGCCAGCTTCCAGAATAATTCGAGTTCGTCCCCGCTCCAGCCGTTTTCCCGGCCGCGGGCGAAAAAATCGTCGCGCCATTCCTCCCCCCTTTTTTTTTTCAACTCCTTGCGCACCTTCTCGGCCTGCTCCAGGCTCCAGCCGCAAACGTGATGAAGGAGCACGGCGATCTGCTCCTCGAAGATCAGGGCGCCGCGGCTGTGCGGAAAAAGCTGTCCCAGCAGCGGGTGGCAGGGAGGGCGGCGCTCCAGGTAGGTTGCCTTCATCCCCGACCTGGCCGGGCCGGGGCGGATGATGGCCACGGCGATGGCCAGTTCCTGCAAACTGCCCGGTCGCGCTTTCAGCAAGTTTTCCCGGGCCAGCGGGCTTTCCAGCTGAAAGCAACCCAGGGTGCGGGCCTGCTGGATGTTCTGCCAGACCAGGGCGTCCTTCCCGTCCGCCTCCCCGTTCAGGGCCAGGGGGGCGATGACCTCGAAACCGCGCACGCCCAGCAGGTCGATTTTAAAAATGCGCAGGCGCCCGACCGTATCCTTGTCCCAGACCAGCTGCGAAAAACCCTGGGGAGACCGGGTCAGGGGCAGGACGCGGTTGACGGCCTGGCTTGAGAAAACCACGCCGCCCACGTGCAGGGAAAGTTCCCTGAACACCCCGTCGAGCAGCGCCGCCGCCCGGTAAACCCCGGCCTGCGCCCCTTTGCCCCGGCCGGCCAGTTCGGCCGGTTCGGCGAACATGGGCAGGGGCCTGGTCATGGCGTGGGCCTCCTCGGGGTTGAAGCCGAAAGCCCGGGCCGTTTCGTAGAGGGCCGAGCGGGCGCCGAAAAACTTGTGGCTCGAAACAAAGGCCGCCCGCTCGCCGTAGTGCCCGAACAGCCATTGGAACACCTCGCCGCGCCGCGACGAATCGATGTCGATGTCGATGTCGGGCAGGTCGTCGCGCAGGCTGTTGACGAAGCGCTCGAACAGCAGGCCGTGCGCCAGCGGATCGACCCGCGACATGCCCAGCAGGAACAAAACGAAAGAGGAGGCGCCCGAGCCGCGCAGGTTGAAAAAAATGCGCCGGCGGCGGCAGAAATCGGCGATGGCCGCGGCGATGAGAAAATAAGCCGCCGCCCCGGTCTTGCGGATCACCCGGAGTTCCTGGAGGGCGCGCTCGCGCTGCGCGGGTCCGGCGCGGCGCTGGTCCATTTTTTTGCGGACCAGGACATCCAGGTCGACGCCGCCGTTGGGAAAAAGTTCTTCAAGGCGATCGAAACCGAAAGCCACGCGCTCGGCCAGGCGCACGGTGTTGGCCATGGCCCGGCGGCCGCTTTCCCCCCAGCGGCGCAGTATGGCCGCGGCCGGCAGCAGGCCGTCCAAGACGGCGTCCTTTTTCAGGGTTTCCGGCAGGGGCAGGTGCTGGAAAACCGCCCGGGCCACAGCATATTTGCGCGCGTCGCCGGTCCAGCGCAGGGCTTGCGCCCAGACCAGGGGGATACCGGACTCGGCGCTCCAGGCGCGCAGCCATTGGCCGCTTTGCCATTCCAGGCCCAGGTAAAAATTGTCCCGGCCGATCTTGGCCTGCAGCCGGCGCAGGAAATCGCCGTCGGGCCGCAGCGGCAGAAAAACCGCCAGCAGGTCGCGCAAGGCGGCGGGCAGGGCGCGGCGGTTCAGGCAGGAGACCAGGGAGAGGTAGCCGCGCCCGGAAAGCGGGAACAGCAGCAGGGCGCCCTTTTCCGGCAGCTTGATCTCGGTGCCCAGCAGCGGCTTCAGGCCGCGGCGGCCGGCCTCCTTCTTGAATCTCTCCCAGCCGACCAGCGACATGGGATCGCAAAGCGGCAGGTAGGGCAGCCCGGCCTTCTCCATGAGTTCGGCAAGGGAAGCGGCATCCACGGCGCCGGCGCCCTGGGAGAAGACGGAGTAAACACGTAGCGGAACGTAATTCATGAGATAAATCCTATTTAAATGATACCTTTCGGTTTTTTAGGAACGGGCGGGTTTAAATTCTTCGTTTCTTAACGTACGGGCGGGTTTCGCCCCGCAGGGTGCGGCCCGCCCCTACGATATCGACATACGCGGGAGGGTTTGAAACCCTCCCCTACATAAATCCGTCATATACCGAATTCCCCTACATGAAGATTTTCCTCATCATCCGGCCAATGGCGGGGATTTTCGACGATATAGCGGCCGATAGCAGTCAGTTCGCCCTTGTCGCGGATGACGCGGTCATGGAAAGAGCGCTGCCATTGGAAGAGGCCGTCGGGATATTTTTGGTTTATTGCACGGGAGGAGAAGGTTTTGAAGGCGCGGATGATCTCGGATAAAGAGGCGGGATTGGGGAAAGAACGGGCGGGTTGCAAACCCGCCCCTACATCAGAACCCCGGACGATTTCAACGATCCCGTGTACGTGATTGGGCATAACTACGAATTCGTGCAGCCGGCAGCAACGATAATGATTGGGTAAATCCAACCAGCATTCCTTGACGATGCGGCCATAATCGTTCGCTTCCATGTTTTCGCCAACAACCTTCCCCAATATTTCTTCTTTTTCCTTGGTGCAGATAGTCACAAAATAAAATCCCGGCCGGGTAAAGTCGATGCCCTTTTGGCGAGTGGGTTTGCGCGTGCGAAGATTATTGGTCATTTCTTAACGTAGGGGCCGGTTTGTAACCGGCCCGTTATTATTCATTTTTCCATGTAGGATTTGTTATTCAGAACGGGAGGGTTTGAAACCCTCCCCTACATAAGGCCAATTCCTGATCTCCGCGAAACCATCCTTTTTAAATACAGTTTTTGCCTCTGGAAAATAGCGTTCAATACGTTTGGATACCTCTTCACTTGTATCTAACACCCAGACATTTTTAAATAGATTATTTGCAACAAATAGATTCTTTATGTGTTCGTCTTCGAAAGGAAAAGAATACCCTATAATTACCAAGGTTCGCGAAGTTATCGCATATTCTCTTATTTTCGCAGAGATATCATTCCAAATGGCCTCCTTAATCCTCCAGAAGAGTCTAGAAAACTCTTTGACGGCTGCTTTGTCAGGCACAGGTGGAATCAAAAAGCATTGGTATTCGGGGCCGAATTCCACCGGCATTCTATCCAGAATTCTCAAATGACTGCCAGGGTGCGCTTCAGGGGGATTTTCCTTAGATATTTCCAGGGAGCGACCATATCCACCTTGTGCGCCAGTCGGAATAAGCCAATTCAAAGATCCATGCGGCTTAAGAATATTTACAAGCGGATTATACGGCTCTCTTTTCTGATCAGAAGGCAAAAGATTGAAGATACCTTCTCCATAGTAGTTTGTCATTGGAACTGTCGGATTCCTTTTGAGGATTACCTTTTCAAAATTGATATCCCAGTTCAGAGAAATCACAGGCGAATGGTTTTCCCTAACTAATTGCCACAACTTTTCAAAATATTTTTCACTCGCGGATCAGCCGATGCAATACTGGCACCATTCCCCAGAACAAAAAGATATTCATGTTTATAATTAGAGTTATTCATCTTTTTCCGAATTTTTGTGAATTAATATTGCTGCTTAAAGTGTATCTTACTTTTCTTTACGAACTCCCTTAAAAGGTTTATCATTATCTTTTTGATCAATGAATTTTCCTGTTTCCCTGTCGCGTTTGACATAACGTTCCGTCTTTGGATTGTAAGTTTGCGAACGATCGTCCACCGCACCATGACGATGACCTTTCCCTGTGTTTTTAGCCATTTCATCTCCTTAAAAATCGTATTAAATATATTCTCTCTTACTAAAATTTATCCTGTCAAACTCATTTCAGACAACTGGCAAAGCAATTCTGTGAGCAATAGGGAGAAAACTTGTCATGAGTTTACTATAAAGAGAATAGTAAGTTTCCCAGTCGGCATCGTCAAATTCATCATGGTCAGTTCTAACTTTGTCGCTTATAACTTTTGTACAAACCGCATCAGCAACGACTTCAGCTATGAGCACACGAAAATGCTTCAGCTCTTGCCCAGAGAAGCCACTTTCTTTATCCCCTAAGTATCTTTTTAATGCTGGATGACGAGCTGCAATTTCAAGTACATTACTCTTCAATCTATATCGCTGATTACCACAATCAATATCTTCCAACTTTATTGAGAGTCCAGGTCCTTGTGGGGGGACAGAAACAATACTTGCTACAGCTTGCAAATTATCCAGTTTTACTGATAAGTTTGCAAATTCTTCTTCTTTACTTTTACATTTAATCTGTAAATCACATTTGCTGATATGAAGTCGAGCATCAGGGATAAGAATAAATTGCCCTGACATTTCAAAATTTTTAGAATCCACGCTAACTTGAATCGGTGTTGGTTTTGAAACAATATTTATTGGAGCGAGAATGCAAATTTTTTTATTTTTTTGATCTGTTCGCATTGTGTATCGTTTTTTACTAAATTGAAGAGTGGTTATATCTTTATATTTATCAGCTTCAGATTGAAGTATTTCAATCAAGCTCTCTGCTATTATTGGCCCAATCCGAACCTTGACGCCAGTTGCAGAGCAAACAGATAGCGCCTTTATTTTCCAAATGGATCGTAAAACTCCAGCACGAGTAGGATGAGGTTCAAGCCCACAATAATGCTTATCAGAACTAATATCTCTCGATAAACATTCGATTTGAACATTTGAACCCACCTCGAATTCAGGAAATGTCTCTTGTCTTATATTAATCCAAAATTGTTGAGAATGGTCAACAATCATTTGAGTGAATGGAGGATTGAGTGCATATCCTCGTTCCAGGAACCGACTCTCAGAAGTTTTGCCGTCGGGATCCCGCGAAGGTTCCTCATCTTCAACATGTTCTTGCATAAAATCAAGGGCAGCTTTCTCCAAAGCATTTAGGCGTTTTCTGGTAGCATTACTCTCTATTGTCGATTTTTCATGTTCCTCCCTATTTCTCTCTTCCTCAACAAGACGTCTCAATCTAGTAAGTGCACTTGCAAACAACTCTTTGACAAAAGGGTGCTCTCGATTTAATCCAGACTTTCTTGATGGATCTATCGGATATGTGGGATTTTTTTCTGAATGAGGTAAACGGGCCTCAACTGATTCATCAAATTCATTGCATAAGTCATCTAAATATGGGCAAACAAGGCGACCATAAAACCAAAGAGCATGTGGATCAGTTTCCAATGCTGAATCGAATAAGGTGGATTGATGTGTAGCTCGTTTTGATTGTATTAAAATACCACCAATTCTGAATCGTTCATTTTCTCTTTCAAAGCGATTCTTTGCGCGCATAATAATCAATTTTGCACTAACCTCTGGATAGCCTTGTATTGAAAATGATTCTTTGAGTCTCTCTTTTCCCTCAATGTAAGGAGCAGAAAGTTCTGCCTCCTGATTTTGGTTTAAATCCCGAAGAATGATTTTTCGTCTACTGTCATTTAGTATCCCTCGTAAACTTACAAGAGATTCGATACGATTCTTTAAAGTATTTTGTAACGGCATACTGAATGGTTTCCCTATTTCAATAGTCACAAGAGTACCTGTTCCTTGTGGTATCCCTAAAGTTTTTCGAATCGATGATGTTGCTATTTCCGAATCGAATGAATTGAAATCAAAATAAGCAGTTATTTCACATTTACTATAGTAACCGTCACATGTAATTGACTCAAATAAAACTCGTCCTAATGCTGCAACGTCTTTTGCTCCTCTCGAATGTGTTCCCCGAACATTCATGCCATTGGCCATTCCACTTTCTTTCCCTCCCATCCAAGAAAGTTTTTTATCCATCGTATCTGCATCCATTCCATCCGCAAAATCCCTCACTTTCAGAAGACTTACATTATTTTTTCTGCGGCGTTCAATTTCAATTTCAATTTTCCCATCGATATTAAGTATTTGATAACGATCATCCGAATTGGTAACTAGTTCAACTATCGCATCATAGACATCATGAATTGCAAAATGAGCATTTTGAATTAACGATCGTTGAGTTGACTGAATAGGTTTACTTTTTTTGATTGGCAATTTTTTGCTCCTCAGTGCTATTTTTGCCCTAAATATGCTGTGTAACATTTTTCAATAAAATCAAACATATTTTTTTGACCAGTTACTTCGATTTGCCTGCGTATTTGATCGAATCGTTGTCTCCAGATTTCCTCTTCAGCATCGACCCGGCAACGAAAAAGATCAGCCATTTCCCCGAGCATAGGTAAAAAATCCGATGGTTGATTTACATATCTTAAAAAAAGTGGATGTTCACGAACACGCTTAAGCTGTTTAAGAATATTTTGGCGATGTTCTTTTATCTCTCCTGAACTTATAAGCAACTGAAGCCTAGGAAGTTTTTCATGAATCCAATTTATTCCGTTTATTGTAAGTACCCAACCATCATTGATTGGATTTCTCCCAGTTTTTGCTGAAAGTCCCTTTTTCTGCCCTGCACGCCCATCAACAAACGCCCCATAAATTTCTTTTCGTGCATCCATCAAAGCCAATCTGGCGATGTCTTTGTCTGGATATTGTTGATATTTCACCCAGGAAAAGGAAGAAGGGAATAGTTCAAAACATTTTAACGCAATGTCTTCTGTATGAATATGCTTAGTATCTCCACCCAATAAGAACAATGCATAGACAGCAAGTTCACGATTTGGATAGGTATTTTTTGGCTTAATATTTCATCTCCTATTAAAGCTTAAATTTTTCCCTTTTGTCTGCCAAAAATTTCAGTTTAACCAACTTCAATTGTTTGTCGATTTCAGCGAATATTTTGTTAACATCATCATCCGAAAAATCGTATGAACCTCGATTAGCACAATTGCCCAGGACTCTTATTTTTTCCAGAATATCATTTGTACGACGTTCCGCCACTCTTTTGAATCTTTCTTTTTTGTTTTCGTTTCCCATAAATACCTCGATTATTTATACAATATATATGTAATAGAAATTGTATATTTTCATCAAATATCTAAAATATATTTGAAATATATTTTAAAATTGTACATACATTTTAACTCCGCCTGCAGCTCCGCCGGTGGCGGTTCTGGGCCCCGCGGAAAGCGCTGGATCTGCGATCCATAATCATGCATGTTGCGCATATATCTTCATGTAGGGGCGGGTTTACAACCCGCCCGCTAACATTTCACGTTCCAGTTCACGGGCTGAACAACCGGGAGGGTTACAAACCCTCCCCTACGTTATGCATCTTAACGTAGGGGCCGGTTTCAAACCGGCCCGCATATCACAACCTACCCGCCTTTCCCCGCCATTCTTGCCCGGGAGGGTTACAAACCCTCCCCTACGTTATGCATCTTAACGTAGGGGCCGGTTTCAAACCGGCCCGCTTCTAGTCGTCCTTACTTGGTCAGCGACGCCGTCTTCAGCACCATTCCTTCCCTTTCCACCGGGTACAGGTCGTCCAGCAGCAGGGAGCGGGCGCTGCGCAGGGCCGAGAAGCCGAAGCGCGCCTTGACGCTGCCGATGCCGGCGGTCATCTGTTCGTCGCGCAGCGAGAAGAAGGGCAGGATGTCGCGGCCGGCCTGCAGGTTCTCCACCTTGACGCCGACCAGGCGCAGCGAAAGGTCCTTTTTGGCCAGCAGCGAGTGCAGCAGCGGCAGGGCGCTCTGCCAGAGGTGAAAATAGGAATAGGTGGGAAAAGGCAGGGCCGCCCGCTGGCAGAAGGTGGAAAAATCGCTGAAGCGGACCTTGACCTCGACGCGGCCGGCGAACAGCTTTTCCTGCAGCAGGTGCACGGCCAGCCGGTCCAGCAGGTAGGCCAGGTGCGAGTGCAGCATCCCCGGTTCGCGGATGTCCTCGGGAAAGGTGGTCTCGCGGCTGAAGCTCTTGCTGGCGGGCTCGGGCCGCCCCCGCTCCATGCCGCCGGCGTATTGCCCGGCGAAGACCTTGCGCCACATGGCCGGGTATTTCAACTTCAGCTCGCGGCCGCGGCGCACGCCCAGGCCCTGGAGCACGAAATAGGTCTGCGGCCCGACGCCGGGGATCTTGTCCAGCGTCAGCTGCGAGATGAACTCTTCCTCGTCGTGCAGCCACAGCAGCCCGCCCGGCTTGGCCGCTTCGCAGGCCAGCTTGGCGCCCAGGCGCGTGCAACCCAGGCCGGCCGATATCCTCAAGCCCGTCTCCCTTTCGGCCGCGGCCTTGATGACGGCGGCCAGTTCGTAGACCGAGGCGCACAGATAGCGGCTGCCGCCCACATCGACGTAGGCCTCGTCCACCGACACCTCCTCGACCCGGGGCGAGAAACGGCGCAGGCAGGCGAAAAACTGCCGGGAGATCCGGCTGTAGAGGTGGAAGCGGCCGCGGCGAAAAACGGCCTGCGGGCATTTTTTGGCCGCGGTGCGCAGGGCCATGCCCGAGTGCACCCCGAAACGGCGCGCCGCGTAGGAGGCGGTGCAGACCACGCCCCGCTCGTGCGCCAGGCCGCCCACGATCAGCGGCTTGCCGCGCAATGACAGGTCCAGGGTCTCTTCCACCGCCGCGAAAAAGGCGTCGATGTCCAGGTGCAGGACCGCCGGGGTTTTCACCGGTACCTGCGCAAAACTCCCACCACCCGGCCCACCAGCTGGAAGGGGGCGGCAATGGGGGCGTATTCGGGGTTTTCCGGGACCAGGACATATTCGTCACGGATGCGCTTCAGCCGCTTGAGGGTGATGGAACCGTCGCCGAGGCGGGCCACCACCATCTGGCCGGGGTCGGCCTGTTCGGCGCGCTTGATCAGCACCAGGTCTCCGTCCTGAATGTAGGCGTCCTTCATGCTCTGGCCCTGTACGCGGAAGGCTACGATGTCGCCCCCCTTTTCGGCCAGCCATTCGGGCAGGAGCACTTCGTCGCCCAGGCTTTCGAACATCTCGAGCGCCGGGCCGGCCGGCACCATGCCCACCAGCGGCACGGCCAGGTGCGCGCCGTGGGATTCAGCCGCCAGGTCCCAGGCCCGCCCTTTCCTGAGCAGCGCCCCGCCCCGGCGCAGGCGCGAAAGATAGGCGTGAATGGTCGCCGGCGAGGCCAGACCGGTGGCGGCCGCGATCTCGCGGACGGTAGGAAAACAACCGCTGCGGCGGCGCAATTCCCGTATCTTGTCCAAAACGAATTTTTGTTTTTTTGTCAGCATCTGTTCGCCTTTTGTTCGCCTTTTAATAATAATATGCTTTTACGCATTTGTCAACCAAAATAAGTTCGAGGTTCGAAGTTGAAAAACAAAGAAAATTAAAATTTCAAGCACCGAGATCAGGAAAACAAATGACCAAAATAAAGAAAAGAAACTTTTAATTGCAGAAATATGTCTTGGGAAGAAAACGCATATCTGCGTTTCTTATTGAGAATCGAATCTATAATGCCATTGTTGGGGACATTGGAATTTCAGAAAGGGCGACCTCCCGGTCGCCCCTACTTCGAACCTCGAACGTCGAACTTCGAACTGTTTTTTCTTACTTTTTCCAGCCGCGGGCGATGATGAAAATGCCGAAAAGGATCAGCAGCGAGGGCCAAAAGAAGTGGCGGACGAAATGGCGGGCCCAGCCGTAAAAGGGATCGAAAATAGGCAGGTTGTGCATCAGGAAAACGCCGCCGATGAGGATGAGCACGATGCCCAGAAACAGGGGAACGGCATCACTGGGGCTCTGGGATGCCTGAACCTGAGCCGACTGAGCCGAGGCCGCGGCCGGGGCGGCTTCTTTGCTGGCGCCGACGGCCGTTTCAAACGGTTCGTAAGGAATGACGATCAGGGCGATAACATAGGCCAACAGTGCCGATCCGCCAACGAAGAACAGGGCGACCACAATGAGGCGGACAATGACCGGATCAATATTGAAATATTCGGCGATGCCGCCGCAGACGCCACCGAGCATGCGGTTTTTGCGACTTCTATACAGTCTTTTCATTTGACCTCCTTGGCAGGGACCATGCCCCAGATGTTTAGAACGAAAAAACCGCCGCAAAAGTTCAAAATTGATTCTCAGGTCATGGGTAAGAAGACAGAGGGCAGAAAACAGAAGACAGACTATAGAGAAATTTCTAACCTCTGACTTCTGTCTTCTGATATCTGTCCTCTGTACTCCTATCACCTCTTGCCAAATCCAGCCATTCGGTTATAATGTCTGGCGCATGGAAAAGATCACTATCGCCATCTCCGCCTCATCCGAATTGCAGATCGATTTGGAGGATTTTCCTGAGCTGAGTTCCGAAAACAAACTGGTAAAAAAAAGTCTGGCGGTCGTCAAACGCTACACGCCGGGCATCCTGCGTTACCTCTCCAAACAAAAAGTCCTGGCCCACTTGCCCCTTTACCTTATCGAAATCCATTCCCAAGCAGATATTTCAGAGGCCGAAGCCCGCCGGCGGCTGGGGAATTGGATGCGGCGCAAAATGATCAGGCGCCTGTTTTACGTGCTGAGCGAACTCCTGGTTATGCCTTTTACGGCTTTCGTGGCCCTGCTCCCCGGTCCCAACGTGATCTTTTACCTGTTGTTCGTCCTTTTCTATTTCCATTTGAAAGCGTTTCTCAGCCTGCGCAAAATAAAGAGCGAAAACCTGAATATCTCCCTGCTGAAGAACTGAACTGGGTCTCGGTATAGGGTGCAAGGTGTACAGTTGATGGTCGACAAAAGGATTCTATTCGATAAAAATCTTGTATTGTTCCTACTTCTTACCGTAAACCGTCAACCTTATGCCGTAAACCGAGTATTCCTGTAAGCAATTACAGCCCGAGCTTCTTCCTGGCCTGGTCATTCAAGGTCTTGAATTCGGCTTCGATGCGCTGCTGTTCTTTCATCAGTTCCTGGGCCACGGCCGAATTGGGATCCTCGGAGGATTGGTTGTTGCCCGCTTTCAGCTTGCTGATCTGCTCCTGGATCTTGTCCAGCTTATCCTGTTCATAGCCGGGCATTTCGATGTCCACATATTTCCGGGCCAGATCTCTATCCAGCTTGTCGTATTCGTACTGCAGGCGCTTGATCTCTTTATCGTTGCTCACCACCGGCTTGACCGGTTTGACCGTGGCGTTGTACTTCTTGATCTTGGCGTTGTAATCGTATTTTTCATATAGCCAGTATTTGGCGTTCTTGAGCAGGGCGGCCTGGCGGCTGGAATTCTTTTCCTTCTGGTAAAGAAGCCCGGCCTCGATCTGGTAGGAGATGGCTCTGTCGAGGAATGACTTGTCTTTCTTGGCCTTGGCCAGGTAAATGTTGCCCAGGCGTTCGGCATTGACCGCCTTGCGGTTCTTGGCGTAGGCGTCGGTGAATTCCTTGACCGCAGCGTCCAACTTCCCGGCCCCGGTCAAGCAGCGGGCATAGATCTCAAAAATGGTATCATCGCTCTTGTCATTCTGACTGAAGGAATTGAACATGCTGATGGCTTCCTCATACTTCTTCTGGTTGTACATCTGGCCGATCTTTTCCAGGCTGGTCAATGGCTTGACCGGCTTTTTGGCAGCACCGCTCAATTCATCTTTCAAAGCCTGGGCCTGCTTGGCGATATCGCTGATGCCCTTGCTCTTGGAAAATCCAATTGCTTTTTCCGCCCACGTTAACGCCTTTTCCTTGTTCTTGTTGGCCCCGTAGGAACTGCCCAGGATCAGGTATACTCCGGCCTCCAGTTTGGCTTCCATGCCGCCCAGAGCCACGGCTTTTTCACCGTTGCGGATGGCCTTGTCGTAATTTTTGCTGTTATAGTAGTCTACCGTCAGCCAGTAATAGGCCAGTTTGGTGAACACATTCTGCGCCGGGTCGGGATAATTCTTTATGTAAGTTTCAAAAGCGCTGATCCTTTCCGGACCGCCTTTTTTCGTCAAAGCCGTGGTGTAATCGATACCGGCGTTTTCCAGATTCTGCGACCAGGCAAACGCTCCAACCATCAACATGCTCAGCGCAACCACCAGTAATTTTCTCATACTATCCTCCCTTGTTTATCGCATTCATTACTATATTAGACGGCAAAATCTATTTTAATGAACAACCAAGCCAACATTTTTCTTTCCGAAGAGCATGGATTTTTCGATAAAATTGCACTCTACTAAATTACCATATTCCTTTGCAAAAGACAAGCATTTGCCATATTTTTTGCAAGTGTGGATGAGTTGATGGGTTGATGAGTTGATGGGAAGCAGCAAGATTTCAAACTATTGCTGTTTTTCTAACACTTTAACCCTTCAACGCTTAAACTGATTTTTTTCAACTTCGAACGTCGAACATCGAACTTCGAACCCCGTTCTCCTTGCCAGCCTTCCTGAAAATCACTATAATATCAGTTGATTTTCGGCAAGGAGAAAGCCCCATGCATCCGGTCATCGAATGGAAAGACGGCACAGTGGTCATGCTCGACCAGCGATTGCTGCCCGGTGAAAAAAAATTCATCGTTCATCGCGGCCACCTGGAAGTGGCCGGGAGCATCAAAGACATGGTTATCCGGGGCGCCCCGGCCATCGGCATCGCCGCCGCCATGGGCATCGCCCTGGGCGTGGCCGAGCTGCGGGATAACCCTGGGCTCAACACCCCCGGTTTTTTGGAAGCCCGTTTTAAAACCATTGTAAAAACCATCACCGCCACCAGACCGACCGCGGTCAACCTATTCTGGGCCGCTGCGCTCATGGAAAAGATCTTCCAGGAGAATAGGCACGATTACCCTTTGCTTCTGGAAAAACTGATCGCAGCCGCCATAGCCTTGGACAAGGAGGATTACGAGATCAATCGCCGCATCGGCCGCATTGGCCAGGAGCTCTTAAAAAATGGCAATACGGTGCTCACCCACTGCAACGCCGGCGCCCTGGCCACGGCCGGCTACGGTACCGCTTTGGGGGTAGTGCGCGCCGCTGTGGAAAAAGGCAAAATGATCAGGGTCATGGCCGGCGAGACCCGCCCCTACCTGCAGGGGGCGCGGCTGACCGTCTGGGAACTGCAGGAAGACGGTATCCCCGTCACTTTGATCACCGACGGCATGGCCGGCCACGTCATGAAAAAAGGGATGGTCCAGGCCGTGATCGTTGGCGCCGACCGCATCGCCGCCAACGGCGACACGGCCAACAAGATCGGCACCTATTCGCTGGCTGTCCTGGCCAGATACCATGGCCTGCCTTTTTACGTGGCCGCCCCCCTTTCCACCATCGACCCGGATACAGCAAACGGGGATGCCATCCCCATCGAGGAGCGAGATGCGGCAGAAGTGATTTGTTTCCGCGGCCAGATGACAGCACGGCCGCAAACGGCTGTCTTCAACCCGGCTTTCGACGTGACGCCCGCAGGATTGATCACGGCCATCATCACCGAAGAAAAAGTGCTTGTCCCCGACTTCAGCCGGGCCATTGCCTCACTGCCTGGGCTCAGGCAAAAATAGTTTTCAGCTCTTCCAGGCGGCGGGCGATCTTTACGCCGCGCACGCAAACCGCTAGGCACTCCGTGCAGTCGGCGCAGGCCGGCAATCCGCGGCCGCCCTGGATGTCGTCCAGGGTCCGGCGCATTTCCGAGAAATTGCCGTAGTCGGCCGCATACATGTGGGCACGGACCAGAGCCGGGACGTCGGCCCCGGCCGGGCAGGAGCCGGCACAGCCGCCGCACTGGCGGCAGGCGTGGCCCATGGCCAGCTGGACGCCAGGGTCAGCGAGAAACTTGGCCTCTGCGGGCGTGTAATCCAGGTTGAAAGACACCGGCCAGTCGGTCTCGAGCTGTTGGAAGGTGGTAAAGCCAGGGATGGCGGTCGTGACCGATTTCAGGCGCAGCGCCCATTTGAGCAGGGCGGTGTGCCAGACATTTCCCTCATGATACTCAGGCCCGGCGGTGCCGCTTTCTTTCGACCAGGCCTGTTTGCACTGGGTCTTCATGGCCACCAGGCCGATGCCAGCGGCGGCCGCCTTGTTCATCGCCTCCAACAGAGCCTTGTCGTCGGCCATGGAATAGTTGATCGCGGTAAGGATGACATCGAAACGACCCGATGGGACGGCGGCCTCAATGCATTCGGCCATGTTGCGGTGGGTGGAGAAGCCGATAAAGCGGACCTTCTTCTCCTTTTGTGCCTTATCAAGTGCAGATAGCAGCCCGGGCCGCTTCAGCATCGCGGCATCACTGATACCATGCATATACAGGATATCCACATGGTCGGTCTTGAGCCGGGTCAGCGACTGGTCAAGCCGCGCCAGGAACTCCTCCTCGATCAGCTTGTCCCCCATCTGGTCCATCATCTCGGGCCTTCCCGGTGGCACCTTGGTGGCAATGATAACCTGGTCGCGCACCTTCAGTTCCTTGAGCACGCTGCCAACCATCTCCTCGTTGCGCCCCTTCTGGTAGCCCCAGGCGGTGTCGAAATGGCGGATACCCATCTCAAAGGAGCGCTTGACCAGCGCCGGGTTGTCGGCGTTCATCACCCCCATGGAGACAACCGGGATTTTTATGCCTGTTCTGCCCAGTGTGCGGAGAAGTGGCTGCGTATTCTTGGTCTCCTGGGCATTCAATTTCAACCCCGATTTGCCCAACAATCCGGCCGCGGTCGCGCCGCCCACGCTTTTAATTAAAAATTCTCTCCTGCTGAAACCCTTCTTTTCTTTTTTCATGCTGCCTCCTTGGTTCAGGAAATTGCTTGCTGCAGGATATTTTACCTTTTTTTTTAAATCAAAAGCAATCAATTTTTAAGTAAATATTGATAAGGCGGCCGGCCTGCCGATTTCACTTTTGCTTTCTTCATTTTTCGACAAAAATATGACTTAAGTTTATTGATGGATCGGAAATTTCAGTGTATAACAATGCGATGAAACAACCAACACGGGTAATAGTCGGTCTATTAACATTGTTCTGCACCACAACGGCTTTTTCCACTGAAATCAAAATGGAAGTAGCTGAGGAACTTGAAGAGGTACTGCCTTTTACTGCGGTCGACAGCAGCGGCCGGGCGGTGACCGACCTAAAGAAGCCGGAAATTGTTTTTTTGGTTGACGGGATCAATTTCAGAGGATTTTCATTAATTTCTCCAGGAGACACTTTATTCAGCGGCAAACCGCTGGCCTACCCCGAGTTGGTCAAATCTCCGCCGAACGCATATTATGAAATTCTCTTTCCATATATCTGGGATGCCAAGCAGGCGATCCGCATTCAACTGGGAACGATTCGACGCGGGGTTCATTTGGCCACTCCCAAAAGCATCCAGAAACGACAATCATATCGTCGCATCGAGGATGTAAAAGCTGAAATTTTAGCCTTGGAATTGATCAAGGAAAACAGTTGGTTGAACATGAACTTGATCTCGCTGAATCTGTTTCCCGTCGAAATGAAAACCGGCGGCGGCAAGAAAGAATCCCATGAATCTTACAGTATTCGCCTGCCCGCCGAATACCTGAAGAATCGGATCGATTTATTTAAGATCACCTTCCAGTCTGAAAAAACGGATATTATGATTGAGCAGCAATGGATCACGCCCGCCGCCGCAGTGCTGCAAATAGACAAGGGGAACGAGACCTACCTGCTGCTGGCCAATCGGCAGAGAATGGCGGCGCTGGCGCTGAAAAATATTCCGGCATCTGGCTCCCAACAAGCAGAAACCCGGGTCAAATTATCGCCTGAAGAAAAATTGAAAACCGTGGCAGCCATCCGTGAACGCCAAAAAACATTGACCGCTTTGCTATCTGAAGTCAAGATGATTCCCATCCAAATTATGCCGACTCCGCTTAAGGAAAACGCAAGCGCCGGAGAGCGCAACAGTCAAGAGAATGCCGCCACCATCGCCCCCGATTCCCAAATCGTCAAGGATACTGGGCGCTCCGGCCCCTTCCCATCCCTACAGCTCCCAGACAGCAAGACATTCATTTTGAGCAAACTGGAATCATATCGCTCCGAACAGAGCCAGACCGCCAAAATTCATTATTGCGATACGGCTCTAAAATATTTAAAGCAGAACCAGGTCACAAAAGCCCTGCCATGGCTTGCCAAATCGCTTGATTTAATCCCGAAAAAAAACGATTTTGCTACCGCTTTGCTGAAGAAACTGAAAAGCCTCGACCGCTTCCAAAAGGAAATCCTGTCTAAATCGGCTTCCATGTCAGCATTGGACCTGCAGAAAAAGTTTAATTACATCCAATCCCAGTTCGACCGCGGACTTGAAAATGCCAAAATGAAGGATTTTTTTAATGACTTTCAAGAGATCCTTGATGAAAACCAGGCGAGGTTTGATTTTGTACACGAAACCCTGGCCAAATTGCCGGAGTATCTGGAAATAACGGATTTGAAATCTTCGACACGGAATGAAACGCTGGGCATGCTTTCCCCCGACCCCAAGGTTCCTGAACTTTACAAGCAAATTGAGAATCTGCTGCATTTGTCTAGTGAACTCGCCAATAAAACTTTTATCCAGGCCTCATGGACATCAAGGCTGATGAACAATCTTAAACTGATACTTGGACACTATGTGTTGCAAGCCGATGCCAATGAACAATGTGTGCAATCGTTTCCGGAAACCATGGCCGAAGCGGCGATCGGATTTGTCATGGCCAACAATCGCGCCTTTTCCAAGCCATTCAAGCGATCCTTTTATGAAAAAAAAATGCGAAGCCTGGGAATCGCCGATGAATGGCTGAAAGACCCATCGTTTTTTAACGTGGTCATCCAGGCCCGAGCCATTGAAAAGAATTCCAAAGGCTTTTGGGAAGCCGCTTTTGCCGACGACTTAAGCATGATCTATATTCCGAGCGGATCCTTCACCATGGGCGTACCCTGGGAAGCAGGAGGAGCAGAGGACGAATCGCCCCCACACGAGGTGGAGCTTGACTCCTATTGGATCGCCAAAAATGAAATCACTTTTCTTCAATATGACCGGTTTTGCGAGGATACGGACCGAAGCCTGCCGTCCGATTACGACAAAGGACGGAAAAAGCGCCCGGTCATCGACATCAGCTACCAGAACGCCATGGACTATTGCCAATGGCTTACCTCGAGAACCGGAGTGCTTTTCAGGCTGCCTACCGAGGCGGAATGGGAAAAGGTAGCCCGGGGAAGCGATAAGCGCATATATCCCTGGGGAAACTCCGACCCGAACGGCAGCCTCAGCAATTTCGCCGATGTGAATTTTTTGAAATATTTCCAGCAAACCAACCCGCCGGCGAATGAAACCGAAAGGCAGCAGATGCTCAAGTGGATCGCTGAAACAACAGATGATGGCCAGATATTCACCGCCCCGGTGGGGTCCTACCCCCATGGGGCTTCGCCTTTTGGCGCGATGGATATGGCCGGCAATGTATGGGAATGGGTGGCGGACTGGTACGACGGCAATTACTACCAGATATCACCGCGGCGAAATCCGCCGGGAAGTTCCAGCGGTATCTACCGCGTGGTGCGGGGTGGAGGCTGGGACGGCAACCCCTGGATGTTGCGCAGCACCAGCCGCAGCGGCGCCCCCCCCACCCCCAACAAAGGCAGCGAATCCATAGGCTTTCGTACAGCGGCTTCGCCTTTTGAAGCGGCCCAACCTGCCGGGAACGCAAACCCCGACGAGTTGAAATAAACAATTCAAATTTACTGTCTGTCCTAGCTGGAAGAAAAGTTTTTTCTTTAAAAGTCAGGTAGTGAAGAAAAGCGGGGAACTGCCGTTCCCCGCCTGCAACTATTTGAACAGCTGCATCAGAAGCAGCAGCAGTAAAAAGTAAAAAATCAATTTTTTCATTTTCATCGCTCCTCAAAGCTTCCAACTATATAGACGTTTGAAATCGAAATAGGTTGCCTTGAAAAGCGATTTTTTAAATAAAAAATCAGTGTTAGTGGTAGTGTTGGTGTTAGGGATAAAAACTTTGGAGCAACCTTTGGTTTCAGTTCAATTTCTTAAGGGCGACCCGTCCGCCGGCGTTTCGCTTGGCGAATCGCCCCTACCCTAGTCAAACGT
>Ga0307380_10002039_pt1 | contig 28975 bp, 20 predicted proteins | sample UN3MG_FD_202239 | JGI IMG/M metagenome (GOLD analysis project Ga0307380, IMG submission 202239) | Soil microbial communities from Risofladan, Vaasa, Finland - UN-3 | ecosystem: Environmental > Terrestrial > Soil > Coastal area > Acid sulfate soil | place: Finland: Risofladan, Vaasa | collected... | reverse complement strand
TCGAGCCGAGATTTATACTTCCTTACGATGGTTGGATGGGTAAATCGATACAAAAGGGCTCACTTGGCCGCCACAGCCGAAAACCAATCTCTTATTATTCAGCTAAGTAGTCTGATGATTCTGGATCTATTCGGGGGCGATCTACCGTCCCTTGGGACGCCGATTGCGCGACCTTTAAGGCGCCTAATCCGCGCCTACATTTGTCAACAGAAAAATGGGAATTTGCTTTCCAGCTGGGCTGGCTGGATTGAAGAGTCATTGAATAAGATGGCGCGAAATTAATTATTTCACGCCATCTTCCTTGTCCTTGGATGAGGCAATGGGTGAGCACTAGCTGATTCTCTACCGGCCTCTACGCCAACGCCCCCGGGCGAAGGTCAAGAAGGCGAGCCATCAGGCTTTCCATCTCCAGATGGTGGAGGAGCTCCAAGAACAAGGGTATGCAATTCCCTCCCGTCGATGCGGGCTTCCTGCTGTTTCCATTTCCCTCCGTCGGGCGTCAACTCCGGTTGACGCTTTTTCGTCCTGATTCGCCCCTCCGCTCCGGCGCTCTTCTCGTCCCTTCAGATTGCTGCAGCCATATTCGCGGTCTTGGCCCGTTTCCTGAGGCCATCCTCCCGCTATGCAGGCTGTCCGAAAACTGCGGATTTTTGATAAACTAAAATAGAAAAATGGGTATGAGCGATACACATCAACCCAAATTCTATCTTCACTTTCCTGAGACCACGCATCCTGAAGCGATTAAACCCAAGGTTGAATTTGAGATTTCCAAAAACAGGCTCTACACTGGTTTGCCGTTGGTAATAGTCTTTCTGGCTTTCCTGTTTTTGCATCTTCGCCCGCATCTCTTCAACCAGATATTCTTTGTCATCCCTGTAAAATTCTCGATAGCCGGATTGGTTGGTGGAAGCGATGCACTTCCCATGGAGAGGACAACCGACGCAGGCATCCGTCTTGTAGACTGTGCCGGCTCTACCGTATCGGGTTTTGCGGCCTATGGGTTGCATCCTCTGCTGGGCAGGACATCGGTATTCATTCTTTTCAGCTTCGTATTCAAAATCAAGCTTAGAAAATCGTTTCTCCCTCGCCCGGCCGGATGCGTCACGGCCTTTGTCAGCGGGCTCGGGGATGTAAGCATCAATGGCCTTTTCTTTTAAGTATTCCAAGTGGGCCCATCCATGATAGTCACTATCGGCCATCACTTTCTCTGGAACCTTGGTGGTTATTTCAATCGTCTCCTCGACCATCGGCCGCAACTGTTTACGGTCATTGCGCTCCTGGCTGAGGTCCCAAGCCCCGATCAATTTGGAATCATTGTCCACCGCAATCTGACCGTTATAGCCCACGACGAAGCCTTGGAAAGTGCCCATGAGCACGGCTTCTATGTCCGTGAGATTGACCTGGTGATTTTCCCGATGCTCAGCTTTCGTACTCCTTGTCTTCTTCCTCATCCGTTTGAACGGCCTTCTCCAGATGGGCAGCAATTTGCCTTTCCACATCTTCAATGAGCTCGTCTAACTTCTCTTCGGTCTTCAAGCATTTCTTGGAGGCATTAGCCTTGATCTTGCTTCCATCAATGGAGATCTGGGCAAAGGAACTGACTCCTGCGATCACGGCCATTTCAACGATCTTCCTGAAATACTCCTTGATTTGACGGAGGTGATCCTTTCGGAAATCAGCCATGGTCCGAAAATCAGGCTCGAGCATTCCGGCCAAGTACATATACACCACATCCGTACGAGTCTTATGGGCAATAACCCTTGAACTGCGAATGCCATCGCTATAAGCACAAAAAAGAAGACTGAGTATAATCTCGGGATGATAAGCAGGTCGTCCTTCTTCTGAGTACTCGGAAACAAGGGATGTCAGATCCAACTCATGGACGATGTTCAGGATGAAAAAACATTTATGCCCCTCAGGGATCTTTTCTGTGATATCCGGAGGCAATAACATGAGCTGGTCAAAGTGAGCAGAGATAAATTTCATCGGAACACTCCTTAAGTAATTCAATATACTTAAGTTATCTTCCGTTTTCAAGAACTCTTTCTCAAAGAACATACCTTGTTTTCGGACAGCCTGCATGGCGGGAGAATGGCCTCAAGAAACGGGCCAAGGCCATGGATAGGACTTCATCTTCCTGAAAGAACAGGAAGAACTCCGGCCCGGAAGCCCGAATCAAGGCCGGAAACCGTCAACCGAAGTTATCGTCTGGTGGAGGGAAATGGAAACGGCAGGCGACGAGAAGAGCGTAATGTGTAAGCCGGCCCCTATTCTTCGAGAAGCCCCCTCAAAATCTCCTGAGCCATCTGCTTGGCCTGCCGTCCTGTCTCTCGGGACGGGCCCACGCACGAGGGGCAGCCTTCCTGGCAGGGACAGACGTTAATCGTCTTCAAGCCGGGCCTGAGGAGGTCCTTCTCCAGGTCGAACAGGGCGGGGCTTAGCCCGATGCCGCCGGGAAAGTTGTCGTAGATAAAAATATTGGGCTCGAATTCGGGCTCGATGAAGGCCGGCAGACTGGTCGGCTAAAGATAAGTTGACTATGCCTATGTTCCTTGATAGTCTTTAATCCCTAAAGAGATTCAAGGACTGATGCAATGCGAGCCTTGAACACCGTCCGCGTTTTTTCCCTCCCTCCGTCTGAGGAGAGCACGCTTCAGTGAGATTATTCCCGTGGTTTGGAGGGATTCCTGCGGAATTGATGATTCATTTTGGGAATCCGACTTCCTCAGGGGATGTAAAGAGAGACATGTGTAAATTCCAAATTAAAAGGAGGCCTGATATGCGTAAAATATTTCTAGGGTTATTAGTGATTTTGCTTCTTCTGGCGGCCGCCGAAGCTGGACAGAGCGGCAGGGAGAATCCGATCAGAGTTCTGTATGTGGGAGATGCCGGAGTTGTCCTGGGGCCGAATATCATAGCTTCGCCGTTTCTATACGAGACCAAGGGGTACGAGGTCAACATCTGGTGCCAGCCCGTCCTCGACGCCCTTAACGCCGCCCCCGATATCACGGTTGAACATATGACCAATTGGCGGGCCCTGGGTGAGTTCCCGGAAACTCCGGAGGCTATCGCCGCCAAGTATGATGTTGTGGTCTTGAGCGATGTGGAGCAAGAAGTACTCGTGCTCTATCCCTGGGACAGGTTCATGAAGGCGCCCATGGGTCCCAACCGTCTTGTCTCCATTCGGGAGTTTGTCAAAGGAGGCGGGGGGCTGGTTATGATCGGCGGATGGGAATCCTTCACCGGCCGCCGGGGAATCGGCAACTGGGGCAAAACCCCGGTGGAAGAGGCCCTGCCCGTGAATTGCCTCGATGCCAATGATGACCGGCATGAATGCCCTGAAGGCGTTCACATCGAAACCCTTGTCCCGGACCATCCCATTCTTTCGGACATCCGCTGGGAAACATGTCCCGTCTTTACGGGCTATAACCGGTTTATCGCCAAGCCGGAAGCCAAGGTCCTGGCCCGCGTCAAGGAATTTGGAGATCCCTTCCTCGCCGTCCAGACCTTCGGAAAGGGGCGGAGTATGGCCTTCGCCTCGGACATATCCCCTCACTGGGGGGCCGGATTCCAGAAATGGGACAACTACGGCAAGTTTTTCGTGCAGGCGATACGCTGGCTTTCTGGCAAAGGCTCCGTCAAATAAACACGGATTCAGAGGACTTCAGCGCTTGGTGATCACGCCCAGACTTTCCATTGCCTTGTAGGCTTTTTCCCAGGGGCCGGCCGATCCCCAAAGGTAATAGGAAAAATACCATGTGTTCCGGGTGAAAATCTTGACCCAAGGCTGGAACTCCATATAATAATGGTGGGAATCCCTGTTGACGGGATGGTTCATCCACATGTGCAGGAACTCGGGCTGGGAGACAGGAAAGGCGCCGATGAAGCAGAGATCTGCCTCGGTATCATACCCGGCGTTCCAGCCTTCACTGAGGTCGATAACACGGCCATAATATTTCTCAGGCCGCATGCGGAATTCCTGAAGTCCGTCCTTCGACGGCACCAGGAATTTATCTTCGGTCCAGTGCTTTTCGCCCAGGGCCAGAATGGGCTGGGGCCCCAGCATGTTTGTTTCGGGATTTCTAAAGGTCAGGGCGAAGCGGGCTTCGAGAAGCGGCGTATCCCCATAGAGGGTATAGATCTTCTCCAGCTTGTTCCCATAGTAGTCCGCCGTCATCCTGACGCTGACCGAATCACCCTCTTTTTTCAGGACTTCGGCTTCGTACACGCGATGGGTTTCCAGGCTGGCTTGTCCAAGAAAATCCTCGAATCCGCCGTAGGGATAAAATCCCCGCTTACGGAAGGGACGCCTGTCCGAAGCCTCTTTTTCGGGCCATAACTTGAATAGAACATTGTCATTGCGTTCTTTAATGATGTATTCAATCACACGGGCGCCGGTGCGGAGCAGAGTCACCAGGACCTTGTCGTTCTCCATCCGGTATTCAGGGATGCCGTCCGCATTGAGGTCGACTTCATAAAGGCGCGCCGAACCGGTTCTATCGCCCACCCCCAGCTGGCAGAGGGCTTCGGCGCCCAAAGCCGTCACACTGACCTCGAAGCGGCCAGCCGGGACCTTGAGGCTGATGGGCAGGGTCTGGAATTCGCCAGGCCGGAGCAGAGCTTCTTTTGTCAGCCCAAAGACCGGCCGGCTGCGGTCCTTTTCCTTGAAGACGCGGACGTTGAAGGAAATGTCATTCTTGTCCGTGAAGTTGAAGACGGACACCGGAAAGGCCACCTCCGGCGCATGTCCGTAGAGCAGCCTGTGAGTGGAGACGGCCGGCGGCAGACTCATTGCCGTCAGGGTTGCCTTTCTTTTTTTCCCCCATTCGAACAAGACGGCGATGGGATTATCGGCGCCCATGGCCTTGAGACCGGGTTTCAGGGCGTAAGTCTGAGTCTTCATTGATCCCGCCGGGAGAGTGAGTTCCATATCGGTGGGAAGCATGGTCCGGATCTCCGGTGGGAGTACGATTTTCAACGTTCCGGAAATCGTTTCCGGGGAAATATTGGCCAGCGTCACATGCAGCTCCAGGCCGTTGACCTCTGCCCGGATCTGGATTCGGTCGCCGAAATAATCCTCAAGAAATGCCCTGTCCAGCAGGAGCATCTGGAGCGCGTTCCTGTAGAGACTTTCGCCCATCATCTGTCCCTTTTCCAAGACGGCGACATTCCGACGGGCGAGAATGGCTTCGTAGATCTTTTCCTCGGTCAAAGTCACGTTCTTGTCCACAAACAGGATCATACTCGCCGGCACATTCTCCTTGATCTCACCGCTGGTGACGACGAAGGGCACGTTCTCCCCGTCGATCTGTTCCTTGTTCCCCAGGATTCCGATGAATCCGTCGTAGGCGTGAGCTTTGAGGGCATCCTCATAGACCGGCCGGAAGATCAACCCGCCGTGCTCCCGAACGTAACGAATCCAATCTTCCTCCGAAGAATAGTCCTGGGGCGTGATGCCGTCATAATCGTTGAGACGGTAGGCGATCGAGCCGAGGCTGTTGGTTGCCCGTCCCGTTCCAACTCCGGCGACAAAAGGCAGGTTGACTTTGGGCAGCCAGGCCGCCAGATCTTTTGTGAGCATATAATCCATGTAGCCGCAGAACGTCAGCCAGTCGCACCCTTGGTTCATGGCCTTGCCGATGATCTCCAGGGGGTGGCCGGGCCAACAGGTCACGCTGTAATAACGGGTCTGGACGCCGGGCCAGCCGCGGTGGAGGTCATACCGGGCGAGCAATTTCGTGACGTTCTCGAGCAGGCTCTTGACCGACGCCCGACGCTCGGCGGACGGAGAAGATACGATGAAAAGCTTACTGTTTTCTTTGACAAGAATGTAAGCTCTGGCAGGGATGTAGTCCTCGCTCTGGTACTGATTGCTCTTCAGCCTGGCTCTCCATTCATCCTCCGCAGGGAGTTTGGATTCGAGCTGTTTTCCCAGAGGGGACTTTGAGTCTACAAAGGCCAGCGCGTTTCCCGCTTCCCCGCGCTTCAGCCAGTCCTGCAGCGCGGGCTCCTGGATCTCCTGCCAAGGTTCGCCGAGAAGTCCCTGGAGAAATCCCTCATCCATCCAGAAGCCGGTGAGGCCCATTTCCTCGGCCATATCCAGTTTATTCTGGGCGATGTCGTTTTCAGGGACAGGCCGGCTCATGAGAAAAAGGTTTCCGTACTGAATCCATTCCCAGTAATCGTTGGCCCAATAATTGAGATAGCCGTTGAACTGATCCCTGGTGCGGATCATGTTCTTTTGAGGCTCCAACCGAGCTTTATGGTCCCACCCGTCCAGATTCTGGGCTCCTAAAGGAATGAAATATCCACAGAGAAACAGGGTCAGAATGGTCAAGACGCAGGAAATAAAAACATATCTGATTCTGAAATGCATGGAAAATCTCCGATTTTCATTCATTGATGGGGATGATCTCGATCATCTTGATTTTTCTGGGGCCGAGCCGTTCCGTGCGCTCGATCCGGCCTGAGATGGTGTCGATCAAGATCGCTCCCTGCGGCGTGATTTCTTTGATCTCGAAGCGGCCGGCCTGGCAGCCATATTTTAAAGGATCGAGAGCATATGAAAAAGGAGTTTCAGCATCGATATAATTAGCGAAGACGAGGCCAAGATGCCCGTCTTCGGACCGCCACAGCCTGGCCTCGGAGCAGGGCAGAGACGCCGGCCGCAGCTTCTCATACATTCCCCAGCCCATGTTCTCTTCAGTGAAAGAGGGAATGGATTTGACAGGCAGGATCGGCTCGAGCAGCTGGCCGAAGGTCAGGAATTTCAGTCCGGCGACCCGGTATTGTCCGCACTGCTTGAGAAATTCCACCTTTTTGGCATGTCCGGGCTTGAAAAGACCGAGGTCCATCCAGCCGTTTTGGCGGCCATCGATAAACGCCTGCCCCTGGGCGAAATTGAAATAGTTGTCGCTTCTGGTGTAGTCGCAGGGGCTGCCGAAGAACAGCGTGTATCCGGAATAGACCAGGGTCATCAGCGGAATCTCTCGGTCGGACGGCTGGGACCAGGTCAGGTTGGCGTCCAGGAGGTCGATGAAAACTTCCGAGTTTCCTTCCGAGGTCATGACGAAAGGCCGGCCGTTCTTTTGAGTGACGCTCCGGATCTTGCGCAGCAGGTCCCTGTTGCCGTCCACCCAGTAGCTTCCTCCGCCCAGGGGATGGCCATGGTCTTTGTTGAAGCACAGCTCATGGTACAGGCCGGAGACCTGGTCGACGTAGACGGCATTTACGCCGTAGCTTGCTATCAAATCGTCCACCAACCGAGTTATTTTGTCATGCCAGAAGACCTGGTTGCCGCACATGGACAGCAGCCGGCCGGCCCGGTCGGAATAGTAGTGATGGCGGATGCCGCCGGCCTCATCCACGACAGCATGTGGAGCGAACTTGTCAAAATCCGGGATGTTCATGTCCGCGCTCGATCCGTTGATGTAGGGCATGACGACAAGGCCCAAATCCACCAGCTCCTTGACCCTCTCGGCAAATCCGGGTTTGGCCGGAAGATAATACGGGTACTCCTGGTCAAAAGCGGTATGATGCCATCTGTACCATTGCAGGCCTAACGGGACGCCAAGAATCTTTTTGGCCTCGATCAAGGGAACGTTCATTTGGTGGGGCGTGCCTTCGACGCCGTTCCAGACCCAATTGTCCCGGATCCAGAGGGCGATATTCTTGACTGAATCGGGAACATCGTCTCTTTTTGATAAGGGGCCTCGTTGAGCCCATTTTTGCTTCAAAGCCCAGGGGCGGTAGCGGTGTGCGGCTTCAATCCATCCACCCTGGTAGACACCGAAGGCCACGGAATAATAATCGGGGTAGTCCGAACCAGTCAAGCCCATGTTGTCAGGATAGTGGATGATGTAACATCGTTCGCCCGGCTCGGGAACAAAGGTCTTGTGCCTCCGGCCTTCGAAGACAACGGGATAACGTTCGGCGTTCAGTCCCTTGATCGGCTCGACGACGAATTCCTTGGCTCTGGCCTCGGAATCCCGGCTGGCCAGATAAACGGAGTTTGTTTCTTTCTGGAAGGAGAGAAACTGCATGGGCAGGACGCTGCCTGGGTACTGGGCCCTGATCGTCTGGGTCCACTGCCGCAAGAGGTTTCCGCCGCTGGCAAAGACCGGGCGGGCGATGTCGTATTCGCCGGAAGCGGGAAACCCGTTCACGATCGGAAAAAGGACGGACCACAAGCCCCAGTAATCGCTGCGGTTCTCGACAAAGATCCGCCATTCTGCGACCCCATCTCCTGGAGGAAGCTCCACACTCACCTGGACCGTGACGGCCTTGTCCTCGTTCCACCAGCGGAGGTCATTCCATTCCATCACCGCCCTCTGTCTGCCCTCCGGGAGGCTTTCCACGCGAGCGTACGTGCAGGGCTTGTAGTTGTTGGTGATGGTGTAAATCTGTCGGCCTCTGCCCAAGGCCACTTCCCACAGAAGGTGCTTTCCTTCCACAGCCTGGATATGGTTGCGGCCCGTGGCGAGGTCAATCATGGCGGTCAGCCCCATTCCCCCGGGCTCGAATTCAAAACGGACATGGCGATTGACCAGGATGAGGCCTGAGGATGGATTAACAGCCGTATCGGCAAAAAGAGACATGGACACCAAAGAGATCGCCAGAAAAAACTTGGCCGCTCTCATCATTGACCCTCCTCAAATGGTTTGGTTTAATATTGATCGCCTCGAAAGCTCCTTCGGCTAGAGTTCAAATCAACTCGATTTCCTCGCTTATCGATTCGTGAGGCGACTTAATAAATTTATCATAGACCAGAGGAGAATTTCAACTAGAATGAAAAATCCCCGAATGTTCGGATAACAGGGCCTAATTTTTTTCTCGGGTAAAAAAAGAAGCCTCTATTTCGCCAGAAGGCTGGTAAAATAGAGGCGATGCAAAAAAATTTCGGAGATTTCACCCCACAGGTGAAACCCCACGAGGTGTCTTTATGATACGTCAGAATATCCAAAATTTCAAACTCGGGCGTCTTCATCGCACCAAAGTCACTGCATCGTGCGGCCTGGCTCTGCTCATGACCTTCGCCAAAGATATCGGCTTGGGCAAGCAACTTGACCTTCGTTTTTCCCATCTCAAGCGCCGGCAGCGTGGCTATGCAGTCTCGGCCAAGGTCCTCTCTTTTCTTCAGATGATCATCAAGGGCGGCGACCGGCTGTCGGATATCGATCTTTTGCGGGCCGATCCGGGATTGCTGGCTCTTCTGCGGCTGGACGGAGTTCCCCGGCCGAACACGTTGGCGGACCTGGCCCGGCGGTTCAGGCGGCGGGACATTCATCGGCTGGCCGAGTGCGGGATGCAGTTGGCCGTGCGGGCGCTTCGGGCAAAGAAAGTCCGGCGGGTTGTGCTGGATATCGACTCCACTCTGGTGGAAAGCGGGGTGCGGATTGCCGAATGGACCTATGAAGGCTTCCGGGGATTTAATCCGCTTCTGGGGATGCTGCGGTCCGGCGGGATGAGCTTGGCGGCGTTTTCTGTGTTTCGTCCGGGGACCGAGGCGCCTCAATCTCATAACCTGAGCCTGGTCCGGAAAATCCACGACTATCTGCTGAAGCATCTTCCCTGGGTTCAGGTTTTGTTGCGCTCGGATTCGGCCGCTTACAACCACCGGCTCATGCGCTATTGCTACCAGGAGGGAGTGGGGTTTGTCATTGCCGGGCGGGAGTCGGAGGTCATCTTCCAGATAATCCAAGGGATAGAGCACTGGGAGAGACTGCGGGGCGGTTGGGGAAATGAGGAGGTAGGAGAAGGCATCCATTTTGTCGGTCCGGAAAAAGAGGGAGCGGCTTACCGGCTGATCGTGGTGCGCAAGACGAACGAACAGCGGGCTCTGTTCCCGGAGTTTGAGTACAGCTGGCGCCTTTATGTCACCAACACCGACTGGTCGCGGCACAAGGTGGTCCGCTTCTACCGGAAACGAGGCAACGCAGAGAACGTCATTCGGGAGCTCAAAGAAGGGTATGCGGCAGACCATATCCTCTCGGAAGATTTCCTGGCCAACGCCGTCTTTTTTCAACTGCAGCTTCTTGCCTACAACCTGGTTGAGGTCTTTAAGTATGCCCACTTGGACCGTTCCTGGTGGCGGATGCGGATCAAACAGTTGCGCTACCGGTTGTTGAACATCGCCGGCGTGGTTGCTCGTCACGCCCGCCGGACTGTTCTTCGGCTGTCGGTCCATTACCGCTACGTCGAGACGTTTCGTCGTATCTTTCAGCTGCTTCAGGTCGCACCTGTGGAGCTGAGGCTGTAGGAGCGGTCTCAGTATCGATGTTTTAGATTTACCAGGCCGAAGTATCAGCAGACCGATATTTCAGTCTGTTTAGACAGAGAACACCACCGCTAATTACACCCCTTCTTATCACATTCGCGGCCGTAAAGCCGCTCTGATGCCCGGAGAAAGATGTCCACACCTTTGACTCAGGGATTTTTCCTCTCAATCAGACCTTATCCGAATATTCGGGCAAGATAGCGAAGGGCGAGCCAGGAAGCCCAGGACAAGCTCAAAAGCCTCATAAATCCGACACCCCTCTCCTCCCGACAAAAGAGAAAATCACGAAGAATATTCAAGGGAAAGCCTCATGGCTCGCCTTCTTGACCTTCCCCCGATGGGCATTGGCGTAGAGGCCGTAATATCGCACCGTGACCTGGCCCTTGTCGGGAATATGGGAAGTGACTCGGGCGATGAACTCCAGGTAGTCCATCCCCTCCACCTCTCTGGCCTCTTTTCCATACCGGTAGCAGACCTTGCCTTCCCGTTCATCGAGGGAGAGGCGTTCCAGAGAGATCAACGGCCGGATCATATACTTTCCTACCCGCTCGGCCTCTCTTAGTCTTGGCCCGGACCCGACTATGAACATTGAACCCAGTGTGCCGCCAGGAAAGCAAACGTTCTGCCCATTCTGGGCTCAAGAACTCCTTGCGGACAAGATCGGCCAGGACCTCGCGGGCGAAGAGTGAGGCCAGCCGCGAGTCATCCAAACGCGGGATCCTGTGGAAGACCCCGGCCTCGTCCACGCCGCCCTCTGTGACCAGGAAGTGGAGGTGGGGGTGAAGATTGATCCGGTCGCCAAATGTCTGAATGGCCACGATGACCCCGGGCATAACGTCGCTCTCGGCCTCGATTTCGAAATAACGAGTTAATGAGCGAAGAGCGCAGCGGCAGAGCTCCCCCAGCAGCCGGCGCTTGTATTTGAAGAAAATGCGCAGCATCCTGGGGATGGTGAAGACAACCTGGCGGTGGGGGACATCTAAAAGAAGCTCATCCCGCATCCACTCGCCCCACTCCTCAAGCCTTTTGGCATGGCAGGAGGGGCAGAATCCGCGGGTGCGGCAGGAAAACATCAGGAGCCGTTCCTCCCCACAGTCGGGACACCTGATGCGGGCAAAGCCACAGCGCGGATTGCCGCAGTCAAGGTAACGCTCGACTAAAGAATCTCTGCCGTGTCAGTAATGGGAATCCCGAATACGGACTTCAGGAATGCGATCCAGCCTCGCCAGGTTGCCATATCTTTGAAAAGTGGGCGGAAAAACCTCGGGTCTTCTACGGCCTCAATGAAAACTTCCCGGGCTAGAGCCCGGGGTTTCAGCCTTGTGGCATAATCTGGCTATGGGTTGCCTCGCTGCTGGCGGATGTACTTCCTCACCACGTCTTCGTCTACCTTCCCTACCGTCTCAGCAAAATACCCATCCGCCCAAAAGCTCTCGCCCCATAGAAACTCTTCCATCTCCGGAAATTCTTTCCTCAGGACCCGGCTCGTGCCACCCTTGAATATCCTCACCACCTCGGCCACACTGATTTGCGGTGGCAACTCCACCACAATATGAACATGATCACTTTGTATACCCATCGCGCTGATCCACCACCCGTTCATTTTACATGCCTCGTATATGAGTTTTTTGAGCCGGATGGCTATTTTGCCTTGAATCACGCGTCTTCGATATTTTGGAATCCAAACCAGATGATATTGCAGTCTGTGCTTTGTATGGGATCCTCTGGCGTATCTAGCCATAGCCAGATTATGCCGGATTTTCCTCCACTTCGCCAGCCAGAGCTGGCTTCGTTCCGGATGCCATTCATCCCCAGGCTAAAGCCTGGGGTTTACTGGCTTTTTCTATTAAGAATCTCTCGATGAAGATTTCTCGATCCCTCTCCCTCTAGAGCTTCAGAAGGACGTTTTTCTCCTGGGGGAGGATGATATAGGCGGTGAGCTTTAAAAAATCCCGGATTTTGGGCGGGAGATTCTCCTCTTGGCCGAGGTTACGCGAAAAAAGCAAAGAGGCGAAAAAGAACCACGCCAGCAGGGGGACCGCTGTTCGTTTGATGCGTCTCATCTCGAACACCTCCAGGGAGGCCGCGGGGAAACCGCCCGGAATAGACATTCATTATATTAAACGCGGGCGTTCCTTTCAACTTACGATAGGCTCCGGAAACGCGGGAGCAGCAAGATCAGAGGCCGCGCACCGCGGGACCTGTGCTCGTTCAGATAGATTAGTGACACTAGGGAGACGCTTTTATTTTGTTCCCTCTCCGTTGATTTAATTCGCTTGGGCCTAATGACTGCCTCTGTAATTATCTCGGTTAATAGTTCCGAAGCTTGTTCGTCTTTTTGAAGATCTTCTGGATAAAAAGTGTCACCAATCATATGAACGAGTACAGGACATTGTCAAAGGCGAGCCGTTGTGGTAATAGTACGAATCTCACGATCCATGAGAAGGGAGAAATAGAATGAATCAACCGGCCGTCCCTAAAACTCGGTTTTTCCTGATCCTTCTGCTGGGGGCCTTGTTTTTCCTGACGGGACCCGTCCGCAGCGGATCGGATACCGCCAACGATCTCATCATCATCGACCACGGCCCGTTTCTCCAAGCCTTGACCGAAAACGCCGTGACCGTGGTCTGGACGACCAATAAAAAGTGCGTCTCGAAGGTTGAATACGCCCTGGCCGAGAATTTCCAGACCTTCCCTCAGTTCGGCGGCCTCATCCAGACGGCTCAGACGAGCCGCGACGGCCTCGTCGATGCCGACATCACCTATCATAAAGTCAGAATCACGGGGCTTCAACCGGGAAAAACCTATAAATACCGCGTCGTCTCCAAGGAAATCACCCAGTTCGCGCCCTACGAAGTCGTGTTCGGCGCCAGCATCGTCGGGGAGATTCGCCAGTTCAAGACCCTGGATCCCCTCAAAAGCGCCTTCTCATTTGTGGTTTTTCAGGACAACCATGAGAATGCGACGCGATTGGAGAAAATGCTGCAGGCCGTCTCCTGGAAAGATATCGACCTTGTCTTCTTCAACGGCGACACGGTCAACCATCTCGAGACCGAGCCCCAAATCTTCAATGGATTTCTGGATGCGAGCGTCAAATTTTTCGCCCGGGAGATTCCGTTCATTTATATCCGGGGAAATCACGATACCCGGGGCGCTCTGGCCCGGAGCCTGATGAATTACTACGATACGCCGGAGGGGCGCTGGTATTATGCCTTCGATCACGGCCCCGTCCATTTCATCGTCCTGGATTCGGGCGAGGACAAGCCGGATACGAGCCCCGTCTATGCCGGCCTGGCGGATTTTGACCACTACCGCTGGGAGCAGGCCGCCTGGCTAAAGAGCCACATCCAGACCAAGGCATTCCGAGAGGCGGCCTTCCGGGTCGCCGTTTTCCATATTCCCATCTATGGAGACCGTCGTAGCCGGGAGAGAGGCGCCGAACCCTATACGGAAGCTGAGATAGCGAAACTCTGGGGCCCCCTTTTGAACGAAGGCGGCGTGGACCTCCTGCTCTCTGGACACTGGCATCGCTTCGCCCACAAGGATCCCCAGGAGGGGAAGAACAGCTTCCCTGTACTGGTTGGGCCCGCGGACGGGATGATCCGGGCCGACGTCACCGCCGATAAGATCGACGTGACTGTCACCGGAGCCGACGGGAAGCCCATAGACGCATTTTCCGCGCCGGCAAAAAAGAGAATTTAGCCATGAGTCAAATGTCCCGACGGAATTTTCTTAAGACATCCTTCGGAGGAGCCCTGTCCGTCTCGGCCCTCGGACAAAATTCCTGGAAAGGAAATGTCCCTCCCCGAAACGTCGTGCTGATCCTGACCGACCAGCAGCCGACCGGGACCATGGGCTGCTATGGGAATCCTTTAAAGCCGACGCCGAATCTCGACGGATTGGCCCGGACGGGTCTGCGCTTCACGAACTCGTATATCGGGGCTTATCCCTGCAGCCCTTCCCGGGCGAGTCTGCTGACGGGTCTTTATCCCCAAGGGCATGGCGTTTATACCAATGAAGTCCTCTTGGAGGAAAGCGTCCCGACGTTAGGTTCGATATTAAAGGAGGCCGGTTGGGACACCGCTTACTTCGGGAAAAATCATTTGGGCGGGGCGACGTACCGGGACGTACCCGGCGGTCGAGAAAACGGCGAGGACGGACAGTCCTACTATGATCCTTTTAACAACGGACACCACTATATGAGGCGCGTTCCGGACGAGAAGGATTTCCGGTTCGAGAAGGTCCCGGGCGGTCCGGGCGAAGATACGCCCCAACACAGATTCACCACCTGGGCGGGGGGGTGGAAGGATTACCGGGCTTACCTTCGCGAGGTCGGATTAGGCCGACTCGTGGACGAGCACCCCCTTGTCGGCAATCATTATGATATTCCCAGCACGACAGAGGATCAACACCAATATTCGCTGCTCCCCGAAGAGCATCACATGGAAGCCTTTTTCACGAAAAAAGCCATCGAATTTTTGGGCCGCCGGCGCGGGGCGAGGAAGCCTTTCGGTCTTGTCCTTTCCTATTTCGGGCCCCACTTGCCCGTCGCTCCTCCCCGGCCGTGGGACGACAAATACGCCCTGGACCGGATCAGTCTGCCCGCGAACCACGCGGATCTTCTTGAAGGCAAACCGGACGAATTGAAAAAAAATTCGCGTTGCTACGTCCTTCCCACCTGGACGGATACCCAATTCAAGGACTATGTCCGCCGTTATTTCGGCTATGCCGCATATATCGATCACCAAATCGGCCGGGTGCTTAAAGCCCTCCGCGACAACGGCTTGGAGGACAACACCATCGTCGTCTTTACGACAGACCACGGCGACATGATGGCCGCCCACGGTTGCATCTTTAAAATCGGGACCGGATATGAAGAATTAGCCAACGTGCCCTTTTTGATCCGGGTGCCCGGTATGACGAAGCCGGGATCGGTTTCGGACGGCTTGATCAACAGCGTGGATCTCCTCCCCACCTTGATCGATCTCTTGGATTTGGCGCCGCTTAAGAACGCCCATGGCTTGAGTTTCCGAAAAAATCTCGTTCAGCTGGCGACTTCGGAGCGACGTCGAATTTTCAGCCATTGGGGGCCCCGTTCTTTTTTCACCTATGACGGAGAATGGAAGTATCACCTTCACTGGAAGGGCGATCTGGACGAACTTTACAACCTCAAGGAGGATCCGGGGGAGCTCAAAAATCTTGCGAAGGACGTCAAGTATGCGGATGTGGCCCGGCAGAAGCGACGGGAGATTTTTGAATGGCTCCAGGAAACTGGTCACCCTTACGCGAAGGTCATCGAAAACACGAAGAGGGAACGATCACCGGAGGGCGGAGCGGCGCTCTTATGAACGCCTTATATAGAGGATGGGGAAAGAACGTTCTTTGGGGATCTCTCTCGGCTTGTTTTATCCTGGGAAGCCAGATGGGATGGGAAAAAACGGTCACCCTCTCGGTTCCCCTCCAAGACGTCTCGGCCCCGGTTTTCATCTATGCGCCGGCCACGAACGGCGGGGCGCTCTTGACCGAGCCGGATGGAAAAACTGTGAGGTTCTTTTACCGCCTTTATCCTTCCGTGGGGAACTATCAAGGCAACGAAGGGACGGGGGCCATCCTTTACGAGGATTTCTCCCCGGATGGGGGCGCCACCTGGCAGTTGATGAAGGAGGTCGTCGATACGGGCGATGGATCGCACTCCGATGTCGCCTCCGTTAATCCCTCGACAAGGGAAATCTATCTGCTTTTTACACAAAATCAGCAGGGATGGCTCATCCGGACATCCAAAGGCAGGACGGACTGGGGCCGAAAAACGAAGGTTCCCTTCACCCTGTCCTATGACGGCGGAAGTTTCATTTGGCTACGAGCGCAGGAGCGTTCCGGTTTCCATCGCCTCGTCGTTGTGACTCGCGCTCGGAATGGGGACGGATCGGTTTCTTATATCTCGGATGATGACGGCCTGACCTGGCAAGGTCCCTCGAACCTCTGCGCCGCTCCGCCGTACCCGGGCCGCTGGGACAACCGAGGATCCTCCGGCCATGTCGTTGAATTGAAGGACGGCCGGCTGTGGATGCTGATGCGGAGTTCTCAAGACCATCTCCGCGAATTCTTTTCGGCCGACCGGGGGCGGAGCTGGAGCGATGGACGCCCCTCCCGTTTCATCGGCGTCTTCAGCTGCGTGCGCTTGCGCCGCATTCCCGACGGCCGGTTGTTGATTGTCTGGCTGAACTCGATGCCGCACAGCGGAATCACCAAGGAGGGGAGTTTCCACAACACGGCCCGCGATGTCCTGCACGCGGCGATTTCGGAGGACGACGGCCAAACGTGGCGTGGATTCCGGGAGGTCGCCTTGGACAAGAGACGCCATGACTTGGTTTACTCGCCCATCCCCGCCTATGACGCGGGGATCCATCATCAAAAATACACGGTGACCGGCGAGGGGCGGGTGATCGTGATGACCGGCCAGGACGACAAATTCGTCCGATGGAACTCGGACCATCGACTCGCCATGATCTTCGACCTCGATTGGCTGTTGGAAACGAGCCGGAGCACGGATTTTGCGAACGAATACGAGGACCTGTCTGTTTTCAAGTTGTCGAAAAATAGGTGGGGAACCACCAATTATTATTCACGCACGTTAGGGGCGACCCTGATCGAGCATCCCACCCTCGAATATCGAAAGGTCCTGCAGCTCGGGCGGGAGACCTGCGATTGGGTGTTCAATGAGCAAGACGGTGCCAACTGGAACTTTCCGGCCGGAAAGAAAGGCAGATTGGAGACCAGAATATGGATACGGAAGGGATTCCGCGGCGGAGCCCTCTCCCTGATCGACGGATTTTATCCGCCTTCGGATAATGCCGGCGAGCAAGCGGCGATGTTCAAATTCGAGATTCCGGCGGACGGCCGGCTTTTTTCCGGCGCCGTCCTGAATCCGGAGCGCTGGATCGATATTTCGCTGGCCTGGAACGGCACGGAGAATCCGGCCGGCCATTTTTGTCAGGTCGCCATTGACGGCATTCTCCAAAGGGAAACGCTGCCCCTTCTGAATCCCAGCCGAAACGGGATCTGTTATGCCCGCTTCCGGTCCACCGCCCCCGCCGAAGATCTCTCCGGCTTTCTCGTGGAGTCTATCAAAGCGGATGTGGTTTGGTGAGCCGGCTCAAAAAATCTTGAGCGTCTTTGATCCCGGTTTTTCGATCGCTTCGAGATCCCGGATGATCGCCCAGCGCGGTGTCCCCGGTTCTCCGGCCTTGTTCATGTAAATGCCCGGAGGGAACACGCCCGGGCGATAAAATCCATCCCGGGCTCTGGTCGTGTAAACGACCGTCCCCGTTTTCTGGGCGATCACCTGAACGACGGCGTCCGGTAATCCCGCGATAACGAGATCCGGCAAATAATGAGAGGGGATCCGGCCGTCGAGTTCCTCGAGCTTAAGCTCGACGGGCCACCCTCGAAATTGGCCTTTTCCCGAGCCGTCCGAAGGGGGGACAACATTGAACGGCCAACACTCGATCCTCAGTTTTTGCCCGCTTTTATCCAAGCGGACGATGCCGTATCCGTCTCCCCGACAGAACCGGACGCTGTCTTGCGTTCCGGCGGGGAAGTCGGCTCCGCGAAGGCCTTCGCGGTATACCTCCAGATCCTGAGGATTCGCCGCGGCCACCATCCGAAAAGGATTGCCGAAGCCGTCGGTGAAATCGCCCGTGTAGTCCGGCGCCCCGGGGTCCCGGCTTGGGCTGACGGAAGACGGATAGAAATATGGCCAGAAGATATTGCCGACGGCCGGAACGCAGAACTCGTAAACGGCGTCCCGCGGTTTCTCAAGGCCGAGTTGAGTGACCGTCCCGAGATGCTGATCTCCACAGATAAGCAGCGCCCGGGCCCGGCGAAAGAGGTCGACCGCACGGTTGCGGCCGGGCTTGGGAAAGCCGTTTGAATCCGGATCCGTCCCTAAAAATCCTTTTCCTCCTCGATCCGTCGACGCCGAGACGTAGATCGTTTGGCTGACCGCGACCTTCATCTTGGCCCCGGTCCAGTCTTCTCCCCATCTTTTCAAAAACTCTTCCTGCTTGGGACCCAGCAGGTCCAGGCTCTCAAACCGATCCCACGAGATCTTCGTGAAATCGATTTTGCCCTCCGTCCCGCCCATCTCCGGAGAAGGGCGAAGCGCGTCTGTCGGAACCTTGAATTTCCGGTCTTCCAGAATCGCGAAACTGATTCCGCCATAGGTAAATCCCGTGTAGTAATTCACATATCCTTCGCCCGTCGGCACCGGATCGTAGGGATCGGGCATGTGCGAACATTGGGTGCGCTCGATCACGTTCACGCTTTGGGGGTCTAGCTCATATCCGTCGCCGCCGTTCAGCCCGGTCATGTTCAACCTCCCGGACCACCCCCAGACGTTTCCTTGATAGACGTCGTGATCGTCGAGTTGACACGTGCACGGGATGTTGTTCGTCAATTCGCCGAACGACCAGCACCATAAATACCATTTGTAAAAATAATCGAGAATGGGAAAGCGATCGCTTTTATCGCGCGGCGTGGGCTTGATTTCATAGATTTGATCGCCGGTGAAAAACAGGATATCCGGCCGATGGGCTTTGACGCCTTGGACGACGCCGGCGTGGGGGAACCACACGTTAGACGGAGTCCATCGCCCCGCGGACCGATCCTGGTTCGCCGGCCGGGTTTTTTCATAAGCGGTCTGGCAGATTACGCCCATCCCGGTGAAGGCGGCGCAGGTGACGACCGGTCGATTCACAGGATCCGCGCGGACGACGCCGGAACCGACGGCACGCTCTCGGCCTCGCAGCTTGATGCGGTAGTCCCATTCCTGCGAGGCGTCCCATCCCTCGACTCGGAAATGAGCCCCCCATTCGATCGTATTGATCCGGACGGTCTGAATGCTTTTCCAAGAGGCCTCCGATCCGCCCGAAGGCCGGCATTCCAGAGTCGCTTGGTGGGTTAGGATCGGCAGTCCGGGGCTCTTTCGATCGACGAAATCCGGCCCGAGGGGCATAAACTGGGCGGTCATCTTGAGGATCCCGTTCGCCGTGGTATAGAGACAGGCGGCCAAAGGGCCGAACGCTCTTTCCGGATAGCTTGCCAATTTCTCCCCGCCGGCCTTGAGTTCTCGAAACCAGAATGTCGTTCCCCGTTCCTTGTCTTCGCCGGCCGGATGGGAAACAAGAGCGACGGTTCCCGACACCTCCCGCTCCTCCCGTGAGGCCAGCCTGAGTTCCGCCAGGCGCTTTTCCGAGTTCGGTTCGGCCGCGGTCAGCACGAGATCGGATGCGCCGTCTTCGGCCGTCCGGACGGTCACATCCAGACGCACACCTTGTTCGTCAAAGACGATTCTCGGTCCCCTCGATCGGGCCAGCACAGAATACTCTTCCCCTCCGGTCTCCTCCCCCATATTCCGGAATTCCAATTGCCCTTGGTCCGCACTCAAGACGGCGAGGATGCCGCCGTTCTTCCCGCTCGAGCAATGAACCAAAGCCGAAGCGCGGTATTCTATTAGTCCGCCCCCCGCACCGACCAGAAATCCCGTCCATCCCTGTCCATTGTTTCGGATCGCGATGCCCGTCCGGACGGAAAGCCGGTAGGATCCTTTTCCCGGCGTGCTTTCCCGGGTTATGAGATGGATCGTCCGAACGGAATGGAAAGGGGCGTCCTGAACGCATTCCAGCCGGCCGTCGCGGAGGCGCCAATCCTCGAGGCGGTTGGCCCAAAAGTCGGGTCCGATCCAGGTCCGATTCGGAAGACTCCCGAAGTCGGCGATTTCGGCGAGGGAAGCCGAATCAGCGCTTTGCCCGACAGGGGAAGCACCGGACAGGGGGGAGAGGAACGCCAAAGCCATGACGAGACTGGAGATAAAAGGGCGGTCAATGGGCGATTCTCTGCTGATATTATTTCCGGCTCAGGATGAGGAGACGTCCCTTTCCGGGCTCGATGGATATTTCGTCGTCCGGCTTGAACACGGCTTCCTCCTGAAAATCCTTGATGGCCGGGGCCCGCAAGGTCGCTTTGGCCGGATCCAGGCCCAGCGCCTTCCAGTCGATGTTGAGCCGGAGGGACGAAGTCGTCCGGGCCCAACTGGCCACGGAAATCAAAACGGCGTCTTTCCCGACATAGGCGGTGGCCGGAACATCGTCCCGGCCCGTCCGAACCGGCGTCGAGGGGCTCCAATAGCCGAACATCCGACTGTCCCGGATTCCGACTTCATCCCAAACCTTCCAGAGTTGGGTGGGGAGACTGCGGCGGGTGACGCTCCCGTAAATCATGCCCCGCCAGGGATTCCCCCCGTCCTGGAGCATTTCGTTCATCAAACCGAACGGGATGCCTGAAACTTCGACGAGCCAATAGTCGGGGGACAATCCGTAATCGAAATACTCTCCGAACCAGAGGCTGTCCAGATAGGGGAAGTGTTCTAGATGGAGGTTGGCGCAGCTCCCCCATCCGAATCGCTCGCTGAAGTGGTTGCAGGAGTGAAAATCGATGAGCGCGCCGGGGCGGTTCCGCTCCAAGACTTTGCGGATCCGCTTCATGACGTCGCGGTCGAAATCGACGTCGTCGAGATAGATGCCGTCGATCTTCATGTTCTTGGCCAGCCAATCCAATCCTTCCAGATAGTAATTGTGCCAGCGGGAATTGCCGCCCGTGGCGATCGCGGCGCAGGCCGTCCGGCGGGTGAACCAGGCCGGGACGTAGTCGTCGCCGAAGTGCTCTTGGAGCCAAGGCACCCCCCCGCCGGAACCTCGGGGATAGATCTCGTCGCCGAGGCTTTTAAGCGCCCAGAGTTCGGCGACATGGTTGCTCAATTCCCGGACGGTGTAATAGATTTTCAGTTTCAGGCCGTTGTCATGGGCTTTTTGGACATAATCCTTGAGCTCGTTCGGGCGCAGGAACGGATAGTTGATGTAGGGATTGATCTCGTTGCCGTGATGAATGTTGATTGTGTTCGCTCCGACCTTCAACGCTTCCTCGACCGGCTGATAGTTGTGGAAATAGCGCGTCCCGAAATGTTTGTTCGGGTCCAAAGGTTTCAAGGGCGTGAGGAGAAGGGTGAAGTTGAAATGGAGTTTCTCGCCGGCTTCGATCGTCCTCGGGCCGCTGTACGCCCTGAAGAGAAACGTCCGATCACCGGACTCAACAAGGACGCAGCCTCCCTTTCCGTCGTTGTGCCAGGCCGGCGGGAGGGCGACGAACGGCTTGTCGGGATTCTTAAAGCGGCTGTAAACATTTCCAAGGATGGGCTTATAGTTTTCGCCCTTGAGCTTGCACTGCACTCCGGCGTTCACGTCTCCGATCCAGACGGCGTCCTGGAGCTTGTGCTCGTCCCATTTCCAGAGATGCTGGGACGGCCGGAAGCCCCCTTCCAGACCCAGGCCCATCATGTATTTCGCCACGTCTTTGGCGATGGGGACGTCGAGCCGGATGTCGTTGACGCTGGTCGCCCGGTCGGCGGTCACCACGACGTCGAATTCGAGATGGCCGTCGAACTCCATTTGGGCTAGGCAGTTCATGGTCAAAGTCGAGGCCCGGTTTCTGAATTGCCAGGCGACCGCCCCCGTCGCCTTTTTCAGGAACGTCACTCCCGAATGCGTCCAGGGCCAAACAACGTTCCTCGACGCCTCCACGGTCAAGGTGACCGGCTGAGAGAGAATGTCGCGGCCCTTATCGGTGAGATGGGTCACCTCGGGGGCGAAGAAACTCTGGAGGCGCTCGGGAAAGCCCGTTTCTCCCAGAACGACCTTTCGTCCCAGGCAAGCGATCGTCCGTCCGCTGACGCTCATCGGCGTAAACGGCGCCACGGGTTCGTCGTCGATAGCGATCGTCGAATCCAGCCACCGCAGCCTCGAAAAACGGGACGGATCTGCGTCTTCGCCGTCCTTCAATTCATCGGCCTGAACGGTCAAGTCGATTTTGACCTTTTGAGGCCGCACGCCTTCGGCCAGGACCGTCGCCTCACCCTGATAGGCGCCTGCCGGGATCTCCCGAGGAACCTGGATTCCGATCCACAAAGGCTGGGCTTTTCCTTTGTCGACCGCCAGAGCTTTGGTGAACGTCCGGCCTTGGACGTCCACTCCGCCCGTGTTGATGCAGTTGAGCGCCGCCGAGGGGATGATCGCCGCCGCAGCGGAGCCGCGAAGATCGCTGAACGCGACCTTAACACCCTCGAGGGGTTCGCGGGCGGCGAACAGGCCGATCTGGAAGAAATAGGATTCCCCGCGCGCGGCTTGGCCTTGAAACGTATCCCGAGGTCCCGTTCCTATCCAACGGAAGGGAAGGTCGTCTTTCATCTTGATCGGGAAGGCCCGATCCTCGGGAAACAGGAGGAACGGCGCGTCTGGACGGCCTTCGATAAGATCCCGCGTCTCGGCCGCCGTGGCAATGACCTCCATGGGATAAAAGCTGTTGAATTCGTTGACGGCCTGGATTTCCAAGACTTGGGCTTGGGGCAGAGACCGCCACGGCTTCTTCGCCAGACGATCCGCGGTCAGGCCGTTCCGGCCGAGCCAGGTCAGGAAGACGAATTTATCCCCGCTCGAAAGGAGAGATTCCGGGCCGGGATAGATGTAGTCGGGATAGGATCCCCAGCTCACAGTCCGCTCATAGGGGAGATAATACACATAATAATTCCCGGGCGCCGTCGCGGGCTGGAACACGATGTCGCCGGACTCCCGCCGGATGTCGGCGGCGAGGACGAACTTGATCCGGCTTTCGGTCTTGGCATCGACGATGATCAGTCTTTTCTTCTCCGGATCGGCGTCTCTGCGCCGCCAAGGGATATGAACCCAGACGGCATCGGCCTTGTCGGGGACCTTAATCACCGCCCGGTGATTGCCGAGCGTCTCCGGATTCCAAGAGCCGATCCCGTATTTGATGTCCTCCGCCGTCACCGGCGGAGCGGCGATGAGTCCCCAGAAGAAAAAGACCCATAATCCAGAAAGGACGATCCGACCCGACGCCGAAAAAATTCTCATGGTGCCTTCCTGTTGATAGAAGTCTCTTTTCACGACGGAATCCGGCTCAGGGATTTTGCCTTCGATCCTCCCGCCGTCCCCGGATGAGCAGGGTCAGTTCGTCCAGGGCTTTCCTCTCATCCTCGTTCATGAACGTCGTTTTGGACCATTGCTCGACTTTCGCCTCAAGGCTCTCGGGGCTCTCCTGCGGGCCGCGCCCTTGATAATCCCGGAGCCGTTTTCTCGCCTCTTCCGCGAGCTTTGGATTTTTCATCTTTTCATAGCAGATCCGCTGGAGAGTGTCTTGGACACGGTAATCCGGATTATAGGGCCGCCCCGTCCCCAAGCGCTCCGGATAGTCTTTGGATTCCTCCAAATGCTTGATCGCTTGGGCAAAGCGGGCCGCTTTCATGTTGAAAAGAGCCAGGCAGATTTGGCAGCTGATATAAAGCGAATGGACGTCCCGCTGGCCTTCATAGGGAAGGATGGTGGCCTTTCCGAGGATATTGTAGCAGTCTTGATAGAGTTTGTTGTTCATCAGCGTCCGGGCCAGGTCCACGGTGATGACGCTTTCCCGAGGGAAGAGTTTGGCTGCTTTCCGGGCCAGTCCGAGAGCTTTCTCGAACCGGTTGGTCTCATTAGAGAGGCCGATCAGATGATGCCAGTTCCTCCAATCTTTGCCGTCCACGACAAGAGCTTTTTCGAAATCGGCGGCCGTTTTCTGGACGTCTTTCTCTTTTTCCAGGAAGCCGCGGGTGATATAGAAAGGCGCAAAATCCGGTTTCTCGCCCAGGTCGGCCATTTCCTTAAGGGCCTCGTTATTTCGGGTTTTTCCCCAAAGGATGAGGCCCAGATAATAGGCTGCTTTCCAATTATCCGGGAGAGCGCTCTTCGCCCACGTGAAGACGGGAATGGATTCCTCGCGGAACGGAAAAACCAAGTAGGGGGAGAGCGCCCCGGCCTTTTCAAGTAGCACCCGGCTCTGGCCGGGATTCTGATCTTTCAAAAGATACGCCCGCCAATACAGAAGGGTCGGGTATTCGGGTCCGGCGGCGAGGACCTTCAGGGCGTCATCGCCGCGTCCCAAGTTGACGTAATATAGAGCCGTTTCGAGATACGTCTCATGCGGCATTTCGTTTCTGATCATGGACTGGAAATTCGCCAGGGTATCGGCGGAGGGCTGAAGTAAATGAAGTTCGAGCCGAGCCAGATGGTTGAGGGGATCGATGTCCAGAAGCTTGGCCAGAACCTGGCGGGCCGCCTCGGGTTTTTTCAGCAATCGATACGTTGTCGCCTGGACTTGGAGGGTTTCGATGTTAGAGGCATTATACTCGAGGGACCGTTGAGTATACTCCAGGGCCAAATTCAGACGGCCTTCCACGAGAAAAATTTCGGCCATTTGACCATAGGCACCGGACCGGTACTTCAGAGAACGAGCCGCCCAGCCCAGAGTCTCTTTTGCATCGACGAAGCGGCCGAGCTTCCTGGAAATGACACCGTACATGTAATTGGCGTCCGGATCGTACATGGTGAAATCCAGCGTTTTTTGGACGAACGGCAGGGCCTTCTCGTATTCCCCGCGCCAGGTGTAAATCTCGGAGACCCGGACGAGGGCGCGCGTATGTAGAGGCTCTTTGGCCAGACAAGCCGTGTACTTCGCCAAGGCTTGGTCGTAGTTCCGCTCTTTGTGGAGTCGTTCGGCGGCCTGATACAATCCTTCGAGGGATGTCTCATCGAAAATTCGGAAATTGATCGGCCTCTTGATGAGATCATCCTCCGGATTGTCCGAATAGGACAACTTATCCCCGACCTGAACTTGGAGCGTTCCCTTTTCAACCGCCTGCGGCAGGACTTTCTGGTAGACCTCCATCGGCTTCAAGGTGAGCCGCTCCCGATGGATTTCCCGGCCGTTCGCCCGGACGACGATGTCCTCGTCGATTTTCTGCAAGGCGCAGAAACCAAGGGACAGGGAGCCGCCTTCGTTCTTGACGTTGAGGGCGCCGAACGGCGTGGCCTCAACCATCGGGCCAATCTTTTTATACGGGAACCAGACTTCGCGCCATTGATCGGACGTGTAAGGGCCGAGGAATTCGTGGTCTTCCTGATCGAACAGCCGGCCCATCTGAGGTTCGAAATACTGGCCATCGCTGTCCGTGAGGAGGTTTTTCCAGATACCGCCGGAGGGTGCGAGCGACCAATGAAAAAACTTGTGTCCCGGCATATCGTCATAAAGGGCCCAATGACCGAAACCGAACTGGGTGTTATGCCAATAGCCCCCGGCGAAATCAATCCGCTTGCCGAAGATGAAGAGGCTGCCGGGCGCGCCCTCGAAATCGTGGTTTTTGTAGAAGGACAGATCCCGGCCGTTATCGGTGATGGGCCAGGGTCGCTCCGGGGTGTTGTAGTTGTGTCCAATGTAGGCCGTCCCGGGGAAGATGAACTCCAGGTCGTCGCCGACCTTGTTCGCCGCATTCATCCAAACGTAATACGCCTGGTCGAGGGGCGTGGGATTGTAGAACAGCGACTTCGTCTCGAAATAGGCTCTATCCGGAGGGATCGTAATGGTCACGCTCCAATGGATCCGGGAAGGCAGGTCCATGATGCCGACGACGCAGCTAACGCTCCCATCTGGATTTTTCCGGGTCAGGTAATCCACGGGCGTGGCCGTGGTCGCCTGGTGGCCTTTAATCCCGAAATTGAACTCGATCCCTCCCGAGGTCCAGGGCCCCCGCAGCGCGATCTGGCGGTATTTCCGGACGTGGTTGTAATAGATGAAATTATTGTTGGTGCTTTTCTCGACGGCGCCGATGAGCTTTCCTCCCTCGGCCGGCAGGACGAACACCTGGACATACGGATTTTCCATGCGGACAACATTCCAGGTCTGGTCCTTCCCGTCGACGCTCATCTCATCGATAAAGTAATAAGGATAAAGTTTCTGGCCCCGGCCCCACATGCTCGATCGGGTCATGATCGGGGTCGGATCCCCTCCGGAGAAGAGATACGTTTTGATGACCTGCTTCTCTTCATGGATAGTGGCTTGCTGGACCGCCGCGGGAGCGGCCGCAGCCAAGAGACAAAGCATTAAACCTAAAAACAGCCCTTTTTTCATGCCGCCTCCTTGAGGGGGAATTTTGGATGGCAAACGAATTGTAGCGATCAACAGCATCCTCGCTTTCCGACGCGTTTCTCCGCGTCCGAGTTTATAAAACTGTATCGTACGTCACTTTATCATCGAAACAGGAAGAAAATCAAGGACGGAATTCCGTTTTGCCCGGCCAACGATTTATTCTCCTCCTGAGCTCGGAATCGATCCCCTCCATCACAAAAGAACGATATTCTCGGCTGCGAATCGGTGTCAATAAATTAAAAAAGGGCATGTCGTCTCGGTACACGTGGACGGCGCCAGGCGGCTGATTATCGATTTAGAGATTTAGTTTCCAATAATCCCAAGCAAGTCAGAGATGGCGGGAACGGCGCCGGCGACTGATTGAATCTAAAGCAATCCGTCTTGGGGCAAGAGAATGACGTCAACGGCTGATTGAAATAAGGAGCGAGGAGGAGAGGGTGTGAAAAATGGGAAATAGGATGAGAGTTTCCTTTTTGGCTGTGCCGGCCGGGCGAGCCTTTTTGTGACAATTTGCCCCTCCTCCCATCGCAAGGAGGTATAGGTTACGACTCGAAAGCTGTCATGGACGGCTTGAGGGTGCGGGGATATCTGCTTGAGGCTGTCCTGGCGCTAAAAAGCGCCGGAAATCGGCCAGACCTCTCCGCCCGGGTAAGGAGAGGATCATGAAAAATATTCGGCCGAGGTCTCGGCGGCCATCAGGACTTCTTGATAGGCGATGTGCGGTGGGGGAGGCTTGTCAGCGGCAAATGTAAGCTTGAGGTGGTTAATGATGCGATCGACTACGGAGAAGTCGGTGAGGAAAGCAATGATCCGCATCGTGCTCCGCAGTGGGGGCAGAGCATCGGATCGACTTCATAGACTTTGCGGATCATCTCGGCCCAGTCCTTGGCAGGGATACGCTGGAGCTTGTCCTCAACAATCCGGAGAGGGAAAGTCGCTACGCTCGCCTTCTTGATCTTGCCCCGATGGCCGGTGGCGTAGAGGCCGTAATATCGGACTGTCACTTGCCCCTTGTCAGGAATATGGGAAGTGACCCGGGCGATGAACTCCAGGTAGTCCATCCTCTCAAGCTCTGCTGTGCCTTTTCCATAGCGGTAGCAGACCTTGCCTTCCCTTTCATCGAGAGAGAGGCATTCCAGGGAAAGGAGCGGCCGGATCATGTATTTTCCGACCCGCTAGGCTTCCTCTTTCGTCTTGGCCCGGACCAGGCTGTGGACGGAGAAGCCGATGTGCCGCCAGGCGAGAATACTCTCCGCCCATTCCGGGCTGAGAAGCTCCTTGCGGACAAGATCGGCCAGGACCTCGCGGGCGAAGAGTGAGGCCAGCCGCGAGTCATCCAAACGCGGGATCCTGTGGAAGACCCCGGCCTCGTCCACGCCGCCCTCGGTCCCCAGGAAATGGAGGTGGGGATGGAAATTGATCCGGTCGCCAAATGTCTGAATGGCCGCGATGACCCCGGGCATAACGTCGCTCTCGGCCTCGATTTCGAAATAACGAGTTAATGAGCGAAGAGCGCAGCGGCAGAGCTCCCCCCCAGCAGCCGGCGCTTGTACTTGAAGAATATCCGCAACATCCTGGGGATGGTGAAGACGACCTGGCGGTGGGGGACATCCAGAAGAAGCGCCTCCCGCATCCACTCGCCCCACTCCTCCAACCTCTTGGCATGGCAAGGGGGACAGAATCCGCGGGTGCGGCAGGAGAACATCAAGAGCCGTTCCTCCCCACAGTCGGGACACCTGATGCGGGAAAAGCCACAGCGCGGATTGCCGCAGTCAAGGCGTCGTTGCAAGGAGCGAAGCGACGTGGCAATCCGTCCCTTTGGGTCGTCCCGAGCACAGCGAGGGATCTTGCCTTACTCGGATGAGATCGCCACGACATCTTCGATGTCTCGCGACGAGTTCGTCGGATCACCACGGCCTTCCAGGCCTCGTGATAACCTACGGTCACCTCTTTGATGATGGGCCGGAGGAAGCCATAGTCCTTCTCGAAGTGGCTCTCATAGTCGGCCAGAAACCGCTCGAAGTAATGGAAAAGCACCCGGTAGAGGACGGTCCGCTCCGGATGTCGAGGACGATAGACTCCTGACACAGCAGGAGCCATAAATCAAGAAACGAGCCAAGCTCAGGGACAGGGCCGCGTCTGCCTGAAAGAGCGGCAGGAGCCGCGGCCCGGAAGGGCGAACCATGTCAAAGAAACGTCAACCGGAGTTGACGCCCGACCAGAAGAACGAAAACAGCGAGTGACAAAAAGCCTCATCGGGGCGGTCAAGCTGGCCGTCGCTTTCTCTAAGACTCCTTAGCGGGTGTGGCTTTCTTATCCGCAAAATAGGCGTCTTTGGTCTCGGGTTCCAGATACATCATAAACCAGTCCATCTGTTTGTCCCGGGCTTGTCGGGACCGCATCCCGTGGGCTTGCCCGGGATAGAAAAACAAGTCAATGCGTACCATGTAATTTTCGGGTGATTTGTATTCACCTCCTCCCAAGTTTTTGGCGAAATCATCAGTAGACATTTAAATGTGTTTTCCTTTTTCTGCACCAACCTTGGACTCGGCTTCAATCTGCATCATCATCTGGGCCACCCATTCCAGCATGGCCAGGATGGGGTCCTGTTCA
>Ga0307380_10002038_pt1 | contig 28976 bp, 55 predicted proteins | sample UN3MG_FD_202239 | JGI IMG/M metagenome (GOLD analysis project Ga0307380, IMG submission 202239) | Soil microbial communities from Risofladan, Vaasa, Finland - UN-3 | ecosystem: Environmental > Terrestrial > Soil > Coastal area > Acid sulfate soil | place: Finland: Risofladan, Vaasa | collected... | reverse complement strand
ATTCCTCCTTCAGTTTCTTGTTGACTGTAGCAAGCCAGCTACTCCTCGTGCTGAAGATGCTTCACACGTGGCCAGTACACCGACTCCTGCTTACCGACGCGAACCAGATAGCTCTCGTGCTCCCTGAAAAGCCCCGGCTTATGGCGCAAGTAGAGCGCCAGTCTCCAGGCAGCCTTGCTTGCTGGCTCGCATGGCCCAACGATTCCAACCACGATACCGTGCTTGGTCGTTGTGTATGCATTTGCTTGTGACGTCCACTGCACCTTATCGCCGATCTTGAACACGGCCATCATGCACCTCCTGATCCCGCTGGCACAGCTCTTCGCGGAGTCTTACCGCTACTTTCTGCGAAACGAACTTATCGGGGCTCCCAACGAGCCCGTAGTCTCTCACCTGCGACGCCTTCTCCAATACAGCCTCGGCGTCCTCGACCTGCTGAGCAAAACGCTCCGACCTATGCGCATGCCAGTCGTTCAGCGCACGATTGAGTCGCTCAACCACAACCGTCTGCATCCCCCGCTCAGCCAGTTCACGAACACAACTCGCTAGCGACCCTACCATGTGCCTCAGCGCCTGGCACTCCTTCTCAAGGTCCGTCATTCTTCACCTCCTTCTTCGCCTCTGCTTCAAGCCGATCCAGTCTGCCGATGCATACGCGCAGCATCGCTGCGATCTCTCTTGACGACAGGTGATCTCCAAGGCTCCTTACTGTACGCATGCACTCGCCGCAGATCAGAAATCCGCATTGATACTCTGACACGTAACTTGTGTGTTTCTGGTACGGAACACGAACACCACACGCGGCACAGAATCTAGGTGGTCTGCGCTCCATCACTTACCGCCCTTCTTCCACAGCGCCCGCACCTTCCGGCCGAGAACGGTATCGGTGAAGATCACCTTGACCGATACCTCCTCTAGCGCATCCCGGTACTCCGCGACGTGCGTCTTGAGCTCACAGATCGATTTCGACAGCGCATTGCGCTCGCACTCGGCTGCCTTATTGCTTGACTTCAGAATACGGACTCGTTCAACTAACTCATCGACACAGAGTCCTTCACAGGAAGCATCAAGCACCACATGGAACTTCGAAATCATATCGTTCCAATAGAGGCGGTCACACTGAAGGGCTGCCTCCGCCTCCACCAGCTTCGCCTTCAGTTCATCACATAGACGGAGCGCGTCATCCCGTTGGGATGTTAGTCTGGTGATTTTCTCGTCCTTCGTGGGCCAGAATCTTGGGCCGTATGCCATCATGTCCCCCTCTTCCGCTTGCGATACTTCTTGCCAGTACGCGGGTCGTAGGCCCCTCCGTTACAGACGCAGTCTTCGCATCCGAAATGCCCCGCGTTCGCGTAGTCGCAATCGTAGTCGTTACTATCCGGCGTTGATATCCGGTAGCCCCTACACGGGATCTGGGAAACCGGAGGCTTTGTGAGCCCGCGTTGAACCTCGTGTAACAAGTCGTGGTGCTCGGCCATCTATGCGCCGCCCCTCTCGTAGAAGTTGCACTGGTTGATACCAGTGCCGGCAAAGGGCTGTACTGAGGCACATGTGGAAGCAAGTGAGAAGAAGCATGGTGGTAGGGTTGGGAGTGGATAAGAACACGTCCCTACCCCTCCAAAGACCCTACGCCCAGATGGATGCTTGGGCCATGCAGCCCTCGCGCAGGTCCAGCACATGCTATGTTTTTTGCGTGCCATCACTCACCCTCCACTTCTACGGCAATCCCATGCCCAATCAGTTTCTCGGCAAGCACCCTCGTGAAATAGAACAGAATGCCCCCCTGTACGAGTTTTCGCCCACTGTCACCGAGGATTCCAGTCAGGAAGATAGCCTCCGGGTCAACGACCCGGAGCTTGACTGGGTCCGGGACATATGCCAGCTTGGCTAGTTCCTCAGGCACCACCATGAACTGAAGTTCAACCTTCTTTTGTGACATCACTCACCCCTCTTCCATCCGCTGTTCTTGCCACAATCATCACACTCTGTCCACCGATCATATGGATCACAGCTTGAATGCGTTGTCTTGTGCTCGCAACGCTCCTGGAGGAGTCGTTCGGCACACTCAATGGCGTACAGCTGTGCGTCATGTCTCAATTTCATAATCGCTCGACTACGCACTAGCGCCCTGCGCCGGGAGCGCACAGTCTGTGGTCGGAGTAGCTTCTTCTCTCGCCCCATCACTCACCCTCCTCCGCCCTCTTCTTCATGGCAGCCATCAGTACACACGCGACCGTACTCCTCGGAAATTGATGAGCAGTCATCGCAGACGACGCGAAAGCAGAGAGCACATGTGTCAATCTCGTACTCTTCGAACTCTCGCCTGCAGCATGAGCACCGCACCATCGTTCCGGTTCCCATCACTCACCAGCTCCTCTTTCTGCAGTCGGTCACCAGCTCGTCCCAACACGGGTCACAGTGCGTGCCCGCCCTCAGCCCGTTATCGACACGAGGCTTGCCCGGCTTGCCGCACTCCTGGCACAAGCCAAGACGCTCGTTGCGCTTGTACGGCGTTTCGTCCTTCGGCGCGTTCGCCATCACTGCCTCCTATCCGGACTTCCGAATCTTGCGGCCCTTGTATCGGAGCCCCCAGCCGTGGCCCCAACCACTCTCAAGGACTAGCATTGCCGAACGGACCGATGTGGCGCCGGCATCTGCGCTACGCCCAGTATCGGCCCACTGCCACCAGTACAAGTCGCCCGTCCGCACAAGCTCTAACCGATACCGGCGCCCGTCCACGGCGCAGACCGTCGCGACCCTAATCGCGCGCCCCATCACTCACCCCTCTTTCTGCGGACAGCCTCTTCGGTCAAGCGGCACCTCTCCTTGTGCCTATCAATTGACTGGATGTATGTCGTGTTGTCTGCTGTATCCCACCCAGCTTTGCGTGGAGCCTTCTGCGCAGTCTCTAGCTTATCAGCCGCCAGCGTCTGCGCCTCCGCCGCCTTCACGATCTCCAGGAACGCGGCACCGGCCGTATTGGAGGCGAGTGCATCGCGGCAGGCTTTGATCACGTTGATCGTCGTGGCATACCAGTGGCGTTCGCCACGGTCATACGCGGTCTTGACTCCAATAACCGGACCGCCTCCGAAGACAATATGGCCGATCTGTGCGAGGTCATCGAGCACGTTGGCGCACATAGCTTCCAGTGCCTCAATCCTTGCGTCCTTCTTTGCGAGCTCGCCCTCCAGTTCCCATGCGATGCGGTTGACGGCCGCGATACGTCCGCCGTCTGCTGTCTTGAACTTGTGAACCGCTTCTCGCCTCTGCTCCTCCAGTTCCGCGATGCGCTTCAGCCCCTCGTCCTTCTCGCGCTCCGCCTCTGCCAGCTTCGCCTTAGCCACATGAAGCGACTCCTGCAAGTCGGCGGATTTGGTAGACTGCCCCTCGTAAAATGCTTGGGCATCATCGCGTTGTTGCTCCGCCTCCGTTAGCTTCTCCCTCAGCACGTCGCGCTCGCGCTCAGCCTTCTCAGCCCTCTTCCTCATGGCGTAAAGCTGCTCAGAGCACGCTACGACTCGCTTGTGAAAGGAACTCCGCTCCGCCTCGGTTTGTTCCAACTTCTCTTCCATCGTCATCGCTGCCCACCCTTTTCTATCACTCATGGGTGCTGCATTCCTTTCGGAGGCTCCGTGTCCCAATCACGTGGCTCCATCTCTGGGCGCGCGCTGCATCTCCGCGACCTTGGCGTTCTTCTCGGCAAGTACGATTTGCGTCCGCAGCAGGTCGCTCGCTAGGTCCGAGGCGTGCTTCTTCGCCTCGTCCCGCTCGCGCTCGGCCTGCTCTTTGAATTGGGCCTCATGCATGCACATCTTCGCTGCTGCCTGCGCCATCTCGTCGAGCGGAACGCCGTCCATGAACAGTGCAACCCCGCGCAGATACATCTCGGCTCGCTGGTCGCGCTCCTTGATGCGGTAGAGTTCGCGCTCCGCCTCCGTCAGCTTCGCCTTCAGCAGGTCAATCTGTTCTCGTGCTTCTTGCAGAGCCAGGTCTGTGTACATCTCCTGAATATGCTCGTTGCTCATCTAAGCACCGCCCTCAGTGCTGCTCTGGCGACACCACCGGTGATGCGGCTCGGCTCGTCGTCGAATTCGTACCCGTTCCCGTCTTCTCGCTTGCGTCCCGCGTAGAATTGCAACGCGGCATCCAGCTTCTCGATGCGCTTCTGCCCCTCGTCGCGCTCGGCCCGCGCCTCGTCCCGCTCGCGCTCCAGTTCCGCGTAGTCGGCTTCGACCCTGGAGTTCACCACCTCCAGGTCACGCTCGCGCGTCTCCGCCCGCGCCAGCTGCCCCTTCAGCCCGTCCCGCTCCGCCTCGGCCTTCTCGGCCCGCCCCTCCATCTCGAAGACACTGCGGATGTCCCCATGCGAATCTGTCCGCAAGAGATTCTCCGCTTCAGCTAGCTTCGCCTTGAGCTCGTCCCGCTCGCGCTTCAGTTCCGCGATCTCGGCTTTGAGGGCGGCTAGTTCCCTCCAGCCCCGTTTACTGGCATCGTGATTGAGCGCGATGGTTTCCGCTTCAAGCGCCAGCTTCTCGTCCCTGAGCCTGACCGTCTCCTCAAGCTCCTTCACGCGGGCCTCGGCCTGCTGGGTTCTCTTCATGCTCCCGTGATAGTAGTCGCGCCAATGGTCCCGCTCGCGTTCCGCCTTCTCGGCGCGGGCGAGAAGCTTTGCCGGCTGAGCCTCCACCAAGTCGTCGGAGAGGCACTCTTCGGTGGTTGCCTGCAAGGCGTTGCGCAGACGCGTTGCGTGCCCGCACATCCACTCCATCGGGGCGAGCTTCGCCAACGCCTCGTCCCGCTCAGCCTCCAGATCCGCGATGCGCTGCTCGGCACGAGCACGGAGTGACTCGGTGCTCTCAGTCCAAGTTGGACAGACGCCGCCGTTCTCTCTCTGTTCGTGGCACTCTGCTATGTCGAGCCATGCTCTGCACTCACAGTTGTCGCACGTCCGCTCCGCATCCGGCAGTTCTCCCAGTGCCATCACTCCACCTCCTTTGAGCGCATGATGACTCCGCCCCACAAGGGACACCATTCCGGAGGAGCCTCTTCCGGACAAGGATCGTGGCTCATCGTGCACCCTGCTCCGCCACGTGAGCGAGCCGAGACCCGCAAAGGACAACTCCAATGCTCCTCCATATCGACCTCGATCACAAACGGTGTCTTCTTGCCCTTCGCCACGACTTTGTTACCGCAAGTAATTCCTACCGGTTCGCCTTCCCGCCGGATGATATGATCTCCTGGATCATGACAGTCTTCACTCATCACTCACCCACCTCGTCTCGTGAAACGCTCTAGCATCTTCGCAGCCTTCACGACCATCGTTTCAAGTGCTGAATTCTGTATCTCCCGGCGCGTGCTCTTGCCGGCGTCCACGATCTCCTTGAAACCAGCGAGAGCATGTACCCACACCTCCCGCAAGACCGCGGCCTCAACAGCAAGACCGTCGCGCTCGCGCTCAGCCTCCTCCAGATTTGCCTGGATATTCCTTCCCTTACCGAGATAGTCAAGTACTTCTTCACTGGTCAACTCACAGCATGACAGAAGCCAACGACTGAGGATGAGTTCTTCAGCCTCAGGACAGAGAAACCATCCACGAGATTCAGCCAACTTCCGGACCGCTACTGGATGCGGTTCGTGATCGGCATATCCCGGCTCAGGAAGTTCAAGATACGTAATCGGTTCGACCTTACCATCAGGATGCACGAGGAAGAGAGTATACCACTTTATGTAAGACTCCACACAGAGAGTTGGTATACTGAATGGCAGTCCTTCGGGATCCCTCCAGTAAGTAAGAGGGATCCCACGATCACTGTAGAAATGTTGGATGTTAGGCATCGCTCACCTCCGCTTGCCAGATGTAATAACGTCAAGTTCGACCCACACGTTACTTCAGACTGCCAAGCTCCTTCACGCGGGCATTGAGCGCGCTAATGCTCTTTTCAAGCGTATCCTGTGGAGGCGTATTCATCCAGCCGAGCATGCACGCGATGCTGTCGATGCACTTCTGTAGCCGCACGATCTCGACCAACGCCTTGTCCCGCTCGCGTTCCGCCAAGCGCTTCTCGTGACAGTACCGCTCGGCCCTGTGTTGAGCGTCTGTGTCCATCTCGTCGCGGACACGCACTGCCTCATCCCGCTCACGTCGAGCTGCCCGCGCGTCCTCTAGCGCCTCCGCCAGCTTCGCTTCAGCTTCCCCCCACTTCGCCGAGATTGACTCGTTGACCTTTCGGGCACACTCTAGCTGCTCCAGGAGCACGACCGAGGCATCAGCAAGGTGCTCTGCCGAAAATAGCTTCACCTTCAACTCATCGCGTTCCTTCTCCGCCTCCGCCAGCTTCTCCTCGGTCTCCCGCAGTTGATCGCGGAAACGTGCTGCACTCTGGTATCCGCTCGTACCAGCAGCCAATTTCTCCGCCTCCACCACAAGTTGCTTCACTGCCTGTCTCTTGGCTTTCGCCATCAGGACTTATCCCTCTCTATAGATGGCCTGTTTCAACTACCCAGCCAGCCTCTCTCAGCCATTCGTAGTATTTCTGTGCGGCGTCTTCACTATACATGATCAACGCCCCAGCAGGAATAGAAGTCTCACCGAACACAGGTGATACGCTCGTCTGCCGTGTCGCTTCCGGGATTGGTCGCTGCGCCAGCTTGCGCTTGATGAACTCTAATGTGCCAATCTCGTACCCCTCCAACTTCGACCGCAAAATCCGCTTTTCGAGTATTGCGACATCACACAGCTCACAACGGTATGTTGCTGCACAACTCATGCACAGCATCTCGTCCTCGTTTTGGACGTAGCGAACACTGGCCTTAGCGTCCTTGACCCACTCGGTCTTGCGCACCACTAGGTGGCGGCAGGCCGCGCACTGGCACTGTACCTGCACAAGCATGGCGCCCATCATACCCTCCGCAGGGGACTGCCGCCTTCAGGCGGCAGAGAAAGCGTCGAAATATCCACGTTAGCAATCCTGGCTTCAGGAGTCCTTCGAACCAAACGACGCGGCGTGACAAGCGCACTCGTCACCGGCGATGAGACGGGCAATGTGGACGAAGTCCTGAAAGTATGGATTCCCGCCATGATCCCCGGGTGTCTTCGCCCACAGAAGAACTGCCGCGACAAGCTCATCCCGCTCCGCCTCTGCCTTTTCTGCACGCACGAGAGCCTTGTAAGTCCCGCCCTCGAATTCTCGTGCTTCTCGTCTCAATGTATCGTTGAATCGGATCCCGCCTTCCGCCACGACCTGCAGGAGATCGGTCAGGCACTTGTCAACGGCTTGCGCCTTTTCGGCGTCAGTCAAGTCGGTATACCTACGCATCCAACACCACCCTCTCCGTGTCTCCCGGCGCTCTTACCTACTCCCCGTCCACAGCTCTGCCCCGGGCATGTAGGCCGAGAGCTCCCGCGTGATATGCTCCTCGACTGACCGTCGCCGCGCTGTCCGACACGTCTCACACTCACAGCCCTGGACCTTCCCCCTCTCCAGGTAGTTGACTCCTCCGTCAAAGCTCCGGCGGCGCGTCGGCCTGTTGTCTGTTGCACCTATGCATCGTCCCATTTTGTTTCATCTCCCTGCTTGGTCTCTGCCTCCTTCTCCTTGACGAACAGCTTGCGCGGAAGTCCCATTGCTTCCGCCCAATCCGCTATCTCGGTCTGGAAGTCCCCTTCATCCTTCTCGTCCCAGCGACCTCGCTTGTCTAGATGCTCCATGATCGACATACCCTCTGAAAGAAAGCAAGTCACGGTATCTTTCTGTGCCTTCTTTGCCTCTGGTGTATCGAGCATCTGGGCGAACAGCATGACGCGCCTGTATGCGTCGTTCAGAAATCCGTAAAGTTGGCAAGAGATGTCCATCGGGATATTGGTCCTCGTGTGGCCAAAGGTGCCACAGGCAAAGTACAGCGCCTTGATGCGCCACTCCACCATCTGGACTTCCTGCAGGGCATTGGCCAAAGCCTCATTCAGTTTCTTCGCCATCACTTCTCCTCCTTCTCTTCCAGATTACCCAGTTCCTTCAAAGCCTCTCGCCTCTCCGGCCCTCCCGGCGCACTATACTCGGTTCCACGGGGGCAGGCTCGGGTGTGTTCCTAGCTCCCGCAGGTCGTCACAGAACTCCAATATCTTCCCAGCGTAGTCCCCCATTTGTTCCGAGTCCTCTAATCTCCCTGCTTCTCGCGCTTCGTCGGCATTGTCCTTCTGAATCTCCGCCTCATCTTCCCAAAGTACCAGCCAGTCCCCAGGGGATGTGGGCGCTGGCTGGTCGATACAGGCACAGCGGTCAACCGTTGAGGTGACCAGGCCTAGTTCCGACTCTGCCCCTTCGAGCACGTCCGTAACTGTTCGGCATTGGCTATGCATCCCATCCCCTCTCCCGCGCCTCCCAGCGCTCTACTTTGCACCAGAACACAACCAGTCGGGTTCAGCGCGAAGCGTCCGAACCAGCATGCCGGCCAATCGGTCCGCTAGAAGCCCGACCTTTGGATAGCTGTCACCGAAGTCAAAGCAGTATGCACCAGTTTTCTTCTCACTCGGCGACTCATCGCAGTCCTCGCGGTCCCTCCAGACATCGACCTCAAACCCGTGGGGGACAAGAGTCACTTCGATGCGTGCTCCGTTCATCCTGCTCCTCCTCTCCGGACCTCCCGGCCCTCTTCTCTTTCTCTCGCCGTCCAGTGGTCCTCACGGTAAAGGTGTGTACAGTCCTCGCATGGCCATAGGTCGGAGGCACCGCTCAAGTCGTGCTTGCACGTGTCGCAGTCGTGTGTGGGCGATGGCTCTTCAGGCGCGCGGCTCTCTGCGCTACTCATCACGTCACCTCTCTCTAGGGGCATCCGGCCCCTGGCTACATCCTCCGCGGCCTACTCCAGATCGTAAGCGTCCCAGGCGGCTGCGTACCACGTATCCCACACGGCCTTGAACCGCGCATTCAGGTCCGCACGTTCCGCGTCGAGCAGTGCCAGCGCGTCGTCCCTTGCCTGGCGTGGCGCCGCGAGCTCCGCCTCGTGCGCTGGATCCTTCATTTTCAGAAACTCCTTGTACGTCATTGCGTCCCCCTCCTCTGCCCCTGTCTGCGTCCTCCGCCCGGCCCCTACCACAGGGCCAACGGGCAGAGGAGGCAGGCTACTAGCGACCGACGGGATGATACTCGACTGGTCCTGAACACTCGCCAGCGTCCCCCATGTCGCACCCGGCGCAGCCGTCGCATGAATCCTCCACCAGCTTCGCGCGGTTGCTGAAAACGGGGTTGATAGTGGTTTCGCCCAAGTCATCCTTGGCAAGGCTCCTCGTGTTCGTCGGGCACGTAAACAGCTTCGGCCACTTCTCGTTCATCTTGCCCATATCTCTACACCTCCCACGGCCAACCGTATGCCCAGTATGTGCCCCCATAGCACATATCGTACGTCTCATGCCCCTTCTCACCACACGCCTTACACTGACGGAGTTCGCCGAGCCAGCGAGATTGGCGCGTGTGCTTCCAGGCATGAATGCCTAGCCAACACAGCAGTCTATGCAGCACTCAGCACCTCCCTTTCTTCCCGGCCACCACGTATCGACGCGCTCGGGCTTACTGCCCCTTCACGAGCTTATCCACCGCGGCAAACTGGTCACCCAGCGTCTCCCATGTTTCGTTGAGCAGTCGAGCCTTGCCTGCTTCCATGCTAGTGGCATCGAACGTGCCGCCTGGTCCCCAGGCCTCAAACCCGCCACGCTTGCTAATGCTCCGCTTGACGTGCCCAATGGTGATATTGCCGATACGCAGGAAATAAGTGCCGTGCTCACTTCTTGTCCATCTTGCCGCGGCCACGTCTCACCTCCCTTTCCCTCAAGGACTGCGCAGACTGGAGGTCGCTACTCCTTGCTGATGAACACGTGCCACACGAGCTTCCCGCCAAGCATCTGCACAGTTCCAACATATTGCAATGCATCTCTCTCCTCCTGTGCGAACGAATGCCCGGTCCCTACGACCCTGATTCGGCGCACCACTAGGTCTTCTGTCGGATGCACGTAGGCCCAGAGGCACATTTGCGTCCCCTGCATCTGAACTGACAGGGCCTCCGCTGCAATCGGCATGCTGATGTGCTGAACATCTGTTGGCTCAAGAGTCCATTTCCAAATCGTCATGTCCGTCCCCTCTCCACGCCTCCCGGCGCGGCAATACACCACGCCAAAATCAGCTTGAGCCGCCATTCACGGCACGTCCATTTATCAATTCCACCCACCGCACGGTTCCAATTCCGTCATCCTGCTTCTTGTGTGTCTCGCTCATATAGCTGCCACACTCACATCGCCCCGTCTTTCGGTATGGATCGCGCCAGTTGAGGCACACGATCTTCTTACACCTGACACAGTAGATGTGATTCTCGTCCAACTCTCCCAACTCTGCGTTAACGAAAACCTCCGCGCCGTGGCGGCAGGTCGGCACCGGGATGCCTGATTCCATGTCTCGTCCCTCACTCTCCCGCGCCTCCCGGCGCTTGATGCCTACACCTTGCCCCTCTTCAAACCTTTTTCGGTGCTCTGCATCCTCTGCGTGGCCCACAATCGCTCCACGCCTTGCAAGGATCACTCTCGAAGCGATCGCAGTCTAGCTGGATTGCCAATTCTTCGTGGTCGTCCCCGGTAAGCGTACTCCACACCTTGATGAATCGCTCGCGCTGTGCGTAGTAGCATCCCCAAGTTGCCCGTGCCTGGTCTATTACCTCAATTGCTTGGTCGATTCGTCTCTGGTTCGCCATCTCTCGTCCCCTCTCCCGCACCTCCCGGCGCTAACAGTTGGTCACTCGTCGCCGAGCGCGTCGGAAGGCTCCTGCGCCTTCGCCCACGCCGCGTCGAAAATCGCCCGCGCCTTCAAGAACCCGGCGGCGCGAACGGCCCGCGCCTCCTTCATCACGGCGTCATAGGTCGCCCACACAGCGTCCATCGCGGCCGTGTAGGCCGCCGACGCCGCCCGTTCCCCCTCCGCCTGTTTCTCCGTCATCTCGTTCCCCTCTCCGCGCCTCCTTCAGCAGGAAGCCAAAGGTGGTGCCCAGCAATATGCTTAGCAAGCTGGAGCCATAGTGAGGTCCGAGCTCGCTAGCTCGCGCCAGCGCACTTTCCACTCCTCGGCGGCCAGTGACTACTTACCCAACGCAGGGCACTGGGTCTGGCTGTTGGCCGGGAGCTTCGTCCATGGGCCACCAAAGTCGAGGTCACCGAGCCGTCCACCGGTGTAGACCTTGGCGATGTAGAAGACTGCCCCTTGATGTCCGTCGTACGTGGAGATCTTGCCGTTGCCTGCCATCTTTTTCCAGTCGGCCACGGCGTCCTCGATTGAGACGTTGGTGCAGCCTGCGATCAGGGCGTGGAAGTGCCGTGCTCCTCGCTTCTGTAGCTCAGTGCCGCGTGTCCAGAGCAGCCCTTGGTCTCGCTTGTAGTAATTCTTCCCGAAGGTCTTTCGGTTGAGGTGGTGCATCCATGTCATGAAGACACGATTCGCGCGCTCATACGACGGTGAGCGCCGAAAGGTCAGATGACACCACCAGTCCCACCTCTGCCTGCGTAGGAACGCAGCATACGCAGACACGATGGTGTTCGTGTCCGGCTCCAGAAGCATCAGGTTTCCCGCGCTGCTAAAAAACAAGCCGAGCGGTTCCGTGGACCGCTCGGCTATCCTTATAGACAGCCTAGCCGAACGAGTCAAGCGGTTCTTGCCCGCCAGCCAGTATTTCTTCTTCTGCTGCCATGACAAGGTGCTTAGCTCGTTCGGCCAGCTCGGCACCTGAAATTTCGGCAACAATGCGCTTTGTCAGGACATGACAGTGAACACCGACTGAGTCGTACGTATCGCGATCGACAGTCATGATGAAGATCATGTACTCCCGATCTTCCAGGTGTGGTTGAAGTTGTTGGAGCCATTCGGAAATATCAGGTGGTGGACCAGCGCCCTGTATCGAGATCTTCGTGGGCATGGCTGTTCCAGCCTCCCAGATGATGTCCTCACTAAACGCGTAAGTGGCCACGGACGCTGCCCAGCCTGCTACTATGGACCTGATCTCCTCGTGGTTCTCAAGTGCCGTGCTTTCCTTGAGTTGAAGCCACCATGTGATTTGCGACATGCTAGCCAGCCTCCTCGCTCAGCTGATCGTCAGTATATCCCCAGGATGTCCATGATGCCCAACCAGTCAGCGTGCTTGCACAGCCACCAGGCGGTGCCTTTACACGGCCCGTCACCCCAACTTCTCTCACCAACGACAAGAATCTGGAAGTCCGAGTCAACTACACCGCTCTGTGGATCAATGAAGTCACGGCTCATCACGTCACGATACTTTTCGCGGTGCTCCCACATGTTCAGAAACTCGGTAACGAACTCGTCTGGTCCGTACTGCCCGATAATTGACGACTCTATGAAGTCTACAAGATCATTGTCGCAGTCAACCCGCTGTGCAGCAGCGACGAGCTCTGAAAAGTGCTGACTGTTTTCGATGACACGCGTTACGACAGTTGTGCCCTCTTTCTTGATGAGAGCGCGTGCCTCTTCGACCTGCGCAAGCACCCTGATAGCATGCTCACGTGCTTTCGTTATGGTTTCCGCGGAAGGCTCTCTTGGCCCAACGCAGATGTGTCCTGCTAGGTCTGCTCCCATAGTACCTCGGTCCTTTCGTGGGCTTCTTGGCAGTTATTGAGTTCATAGAAAGCTGAGATGACCGGGCACGTCTTACCCTCCGTCGACATCAGGTAATTCTGATCCCAGCTCCTTGACTGTATTGCTATGTGTTTTCTCAGCCAAATCTAGCAGTTGCTGAAGCTCTTCTCTCGTCAGATTCGATGCTACAAGCTGAAGCATCTGTGAGGACTTCAACCCAATATGCCTGAGCTCCGAGAGCATCCGGGCGAACTGTGCGCTGGCGTTGTTCCATCGCTCGACTCTTATCTTGACTCGCTGCGCCTCCTCCTGCTCTTTCCGTATTTTAGCAGTCTCGTCGATCTCATCCAGTGCGAGCCGGATCAACTTGTCGATCTCTGCGTCACTGGCCTGGATAGGCGAGAACATGCTCACGCTGCACGGTTCCGAGATATTGTCTCGACTAAGTATGGTTACTTGGGCAGGTACTGGCGCCTTAACAGCACTAATACACCCACGGAAGACTTCGATCAAGATCTTCATGTCAGTCACTCCTTGCTATCGGCTGTATTGGGAGTGTTACAAAGTTCTTATGCTCCCCTGGACAGCGACCGCCATGTCTGTGCCGCTTAAAGCGCTGGCCACAGCGTGAACAGATTGACTGGCGAGCACCATAGTTTGCATCCATGTCACGCTGGACCTCGCGCATGCTATTCTGTCCAGCTTGATACACAACCCGACACAATTTACTAAATGCTTCCTTTGGTATGCTGCTACTGCGAACCGTTTCGATTAACTCCCAAAGGCGCTCATCTCCACAACTCCCATGCTCCTCCCCATACTTTCTTGCAACAGCGTAGTACTTCTCAATTGCACGGCTGCTACTCACTTCGGACGGCCTTATGGCCACATCAGCCTCCTTATTGTTTGGTCCCACAAATGGGGCACTCAGCGCTACCAGGTAGTAGCGGGGTGCCACACTGACAGTTAATGAGTTCGACGTGCTCTCCGACAGTTGGGTCAGCGTAAGGCATAAGCTCGAAGAGCCGTTCATGCGAGACTCTAAGAGCATTAATCGCGGTGCGCGCGCGCCCAGCCAGCTCATCTGCTAGCTCATGGAAGGGCGTGCTGTTCCTGGGTACCCATCGCCACTGACAGCGATAACCTCTTGTCTCAAACCAGTCGATCGCCTGCCAGAGATCTCCATTTGCCTTCCTTACATACTCACCTGAGCCAGCGCGTACTGTGAATTCAGAGTCGCTGAAGATCCACACCTTGTATGGTGGATCTGTGAGTTTCCGCTCCAACACATGTTCGTAATGGTAGCTGAGCGCCTCGGTGTAGGCGCCCAGCTCCATTCGATTAACCGTTGCAAGAGTACGGGCGGCGATCAGATTTGAACGAAGCTGCTTACGGCCATCCACGAGGAAGACAGCGAATCCGCCACCCATCTTCCACGATAGCCCGGAGCCGTCACCGAAGAACAGCAGATCCCACTGATCACGGGCGATCTTCTGAGCTTGTAGGAACTCCGTAAGAGATTTCACTGCGCGTGGTGGCTCAGCTGACGAGCTGTTCGACTGGCTCGACGTCTGGGTCATAGCACAGTGCTCCCGTCAGGACGTTGAATTGGATATCCCGATCGATCGGAATCCCACGCATAAACTTAGTCAGCTGTGAGATCATCAGGCCAGCGATAATGTTTGAACAGTAGATGGTCGACTTCGCCGTACAGCTGGCCTCATACATCTCCTCGTTGGTGAAGAGCGTGGTGTCATAATGCTCACCATCCTCTTTGCTTCTGACGGTCAACACCCGAAAGACCTCAGCAGCCATTCTACCATCGATGAAGAGCATCGCCTCTTGACTCGACTTGCGTATGAACTTCCGCGCGTCCATGTCGTCAACGCACGCGAAGATAACCACGTTGCGGTCTGTTATGTCGAGAAGGATGCTGCGCTTGAAGCGCTCGTTGTAGCCGACGATGTCGATCTCACTATTGATCTGCCTGCAGAGAGCACTAACTGCCTCAACTTTCGGGTGTCCCATATCAGCCTCAAGGAAACCTTGGGCTGCCAGATTCTCAACCTCGACCGTGTCGAAGTCGATCAGGAGTAGCTGTGGTACACCAACAGCTGCCAGCTGCAGCGCCACCTGTCTGCCAATCGCGCCAACACCTACGACTACGGCTGCGATATCAGCAAGCTTCTCAGGCGGTACAATGCCTCGTTGTCTCATGTCACGGTCCGATAGATTCACCTTGTAGTTCCTCCTCTGTTTCAGTCTCTTCAGTTGTGGCGGAGTCAGCCGACTCCTCCTCGATTACCGGAAAGAAGTTGCCGTCGATATAGCGGCTAACCTTGATTGCGAATGAGTCCTCGGTCCACTCGACTTCGCCCCAGCTCTGCGGAGATACGGCACAGATGTCACTGAGACCGTTAATCTCCTCGCCCTCCTCGACTTTAAGCTCAACCACGCCGGCGTACGTGAACCAGTAGTCCTCTGTGAACACATTCGTATCACCGGAGCTACTCAGCGCGATGAGGTAGATCTTCTGCGCAACAAAGAATTCGTGCAAGTTCTCATCGTCAGAAGGAACGTCGCGGTCATCCAGCTCATCGTGGTCAGACTTCTCGGGAAGAAAACCACCAGCGTTTTCCTCGTTGTCAATGCTATCGCCATCATAAGCGTAAGCAGTAGTACGCCAGCGTGCATCGTAGCCGCTATCCCAAGGTACACCACTACGCCCGCTGCTGTAAGGTACGGCATATCCGCCGACTGGAAATGTTATGCTGCACACCTCCCGCTCGACGCACTCCTCGTATTCTGCATTCCAGCTTCTCGCATCCTCGTTGAGAACACCCGCAAACTCACCGCTCCAGTCGACCTGAACAGCCAGCGTAACATCGACTGCTATGCGGCCGTTTGAAACGCGCAAGCGCATTCGAGCAGACGTTTCATTGTCGCTGCCAATAATGCACATGACCCCCCAGTCTGCGGTCTTGGTGGTACGGGCGAACGTGTTGAGATCTTTCCCACTTGGAGATGCGCCGCTTGGATGGGTGTGTATCCATATCCGAAAGACTTCACACGGCTGACGTCCGGCCTTGACCATGTCGTGGAGGTAGTGATTCAGAAACTCCTCATCGAAATCAAAGCTGGCCACACCGGCAGTCTGCTTGACGATTTTGACGTCCTCAACGTAGAGTAGATCAGCTAAGCTGCTTATACCAAAGACGCTAATCTCGGTATTGCCACGATCACGAAGCCAGATGAGCTTGGCCCATGCATACGGTGAGAAGCGAAGCGCGTTGTCGGTTCGTTTCCTAACAAGGTTGACAACCGTTTCTTCATCTTTCGGTTGCACCTCCGGCGGCTTAGGCTGCTTACCATTATCCAGTGGCATGATCTTCTCTTTCTCCGGAGCTTGTGACAACACCTTCAACGAGGATGGCCTGCACGACTTGCCCGACGCCGGGTGCTCCTTCTGTGGATTCGGCTTCTTTGGTTTCATCTGCCTCTTTCTGTTTGACGGGTAGCCCGAACGGAATTAACGCACAACGCGCATGTCCAGCAGTCTCGCAGCCGTTACACGGTTCCTCAGTTCTTACCATCGTGTCGGCACACGCGTGGCACAAAATGTCACCTGACAATTGACACGTGATCTTGTGTATGTCAGAGGGTGACGCCCCGCAGATTACACATGGCAGATTCACATGAAGTCGGCAGCCGTGTGCTCCGGCTCGACGGCAACACGGCCGCTGTGGCCGCCCAACAGTCGCATTTTGGTCTTGATGCTGTGTCAGACATGCGGCGCAGAGCATACTATCTCCAGTAGCACAATAGCTAGCATGCATACTACAAACCAAACTCCCGCAGTCGTTACAGCTACAAGCATCATCCCTGAGAACACGCGCGTCACAGATTGCACAATATGTCCAGTCGTCCTCGTTGTCCTCGTTGTCCTCGTTGTCCTCGTTGTCCTCGTCGTCCTCATCATGGTCATAGAAATCACGAGTCCAGTACTCCAGTTTAACGTAGGGCGACTGCGAATTATACTCGCTCAGTGTGTTGTAAACGATGAGAAAGAAGTCGTAGATCAGCCCGTTAGCCAGTGCGTTCTTAATCGGATACTCCGCAGCTCCCTCACAAAGACTATCGCTTGACACGTGCGGGTGGATATGATTCTCCCGCATATTAGGTGACAACGCCACAATACGGTAAACTGAAACGCCTCGCTCCAGCGCGTCAAGGTCTAGCCTGATCTCGAACTGCCCCAAGTCAACTGAATGGGCATCCGCTGTTAATACAATTGACTCAGTTGTGACCACAAACTCATCATCGCATAGTTGCCACTTCGGAAACTCTCGTTCGAGTGCCTTGATGTCGTCAAGCAGATCAGCAGTCGTTGGAATAGGTGTGCTACGCATGCGCGGGTCTCTGGCAATCTCACTAAAGATTTCCTTATCCTTCAGTAGGTGCTTCACGGCTCGGTCCAGGAGATCACGAGCAACTTGTAGATCATACTGTAAGCGTCGCATGACATAAAGCCTGTCCCGATGCAGCCGCGCAGCAGCATACAGCTCAACCCGCTTACGCAGCTCGATTAGCTCAATTGAATCCAGTACATCCCGCGCATCTTTTACTTGATCAAACGGATGGGTCAAGGTCTCTATGAACCGCGTTTCAAGGCAGTGGTTGAGTTGTGCAGCCGCCTTGTATCGTCTTGCGAAGATTCGACGTTCCTTCTTATCCATTCAGACTCCTCACAAGAAAAAGGTGGGCAGAGTCCACCCAGAGACGAGCGGACTCTGCCCGGCCATCAGCAGACTAGAGAACAGCGCCGCCGAACTTCCGCGGCGTGATCGAGACCGTGTCCCCGTGCGTGAGGACATGGCTGGCCGACACTGCCATGCGGTTCACGTGGATCACGTAGTCGCCGACCTCGGCCTCGTCACCCATCTTCTGAGCGAAGAAGTCCGCGATCTTCGCGCCGTCTGCGACGTCAATCTCGTCTGCGAAACCACCGCCGTCGTTGTTGATGTACGTTACTCTCATCGGGAATTGCTCCTTTCAGAGCGAACTGGCTAATCTTTCACGTTCTCGTTGGGTATTATGACCACCGTGCCCCATGGCGCGATAGTCTCAGTGAAGTCTTCGGGCGACATACAGCCTTCCGGTATGAGCCACAACGTTTCGATGCCATCAGGGCTGAAACGTGAAGCCAGGGCGACATAGTCGCGCCACCAGCCGACGCCCCGCTCCTTCTCGATCACGCTCTGATAGCCTGCAGTTCCGCCGTAGCCATCCGTGTAGCCAACAAACAGCCCGGGTCGGGGGTACATGTCTCTAACCTTGAGCAAGGCGTCACTGAAATCGGTGCCACCGCGTCCGTGGAACTCCTCAAGCGATATGAAGGGGTTATATTCTTCCACTTTCGCCACGGCTCCGTCACAATGAAACACTCGAATATGCGCGCCACGTGCATGCATGCCACGCAGCTCGGGATCAACGAGCTTGAGTTGCTCGATACCCATCGAGCCGGACGTGTCGACCATAAAGGCGGCCTCAAGTCCGAAGTGACGTACTCGTCCAAGATGAAATGGACTTCTGCGCGACAATCTACGTTTCGTGGGTACTACTATGTCCGCACGATGCTTCGTCTCTATCATGCGAAGATAGTGGAACCAAGGGACAACCGACTGTCGCTTGGCTGCCTCAATGAACTGCATCTGATCAGCACCGCCGAAACCACGACCCCACTTTTGGTTACGCTCCTGCAGCGTTGCTAAAACGCTGGCAAGCAACTCTTTGGTGGCCTGATCGGCGGCAACAGCCTCTTCCTTCGTGAGATCGAAGATCTCGGTTGCGCGGTACTGACCCTTACCGGTGAACTCCTCACCAGGCTTGCCCACAGTGCCAGCCTGCGGGTCAGTAGGTGGATTATTAACAGGTGTGCCGTCTGGTAATACTGCTTGACCATCCTCCATGATTAGAACTGTGGACTCATTGGGTAGTGTGATCTTGCCGCTATTGACATCATCCTGTAGCAGCTTGCAGTAATCCTCGGAGCTCAGTCCTTCAGGATAACCGTAGTTCGAAAGCAACATCGGGCTAAGCCCGTTGTCAATTAGCGGCCGCGTGTCCAACTTCTGATTGACATACAGATCCATTGCCATGTTTGAAATCATGGCACCGTACTCTTCCGCGAGTCGTTGGCCGTATGACGAGAAGTGCCCGTCGATAATGTGAATGGCCTCATGCTGCAAGATTACAAGCTGGCAGTTGAACGTCAACCTGCTCACTATCGGATAGTAGATAAGCATGGTCAAACGTTCCGTCGTGTTGTCGAGGGCGACGCACGCAAGGATTGGAACGCCGTTCGAGAAGGCAAACGGCTGCTGCACGGCAATCAGCTCTATGTTGTGGAAGGTGTAGCAGTAGTCAAGATGCTTCTCTTCCAGCATATAGTAGATTAGATCCTGCAGCCATGCGCGCCCGATTGGGTCAACTCGCTGCAACCGCATGTAACTTCTCCCGAGAGGCGTGATAGCGTGTCACAGTATCAGCGAGCTTCTTGAGTGCCTTGGACTTCCTCAGTAGTGTGCAGACGTCGTTTGTCAGTCCTTTGTTGTCTCCGTTGTTGAAGAACGACTCCATAGCCATCTTGGCCATGTCAACACAGTCATTCTCAGCCAAGAGTTCCATGAATAGGTAAATATTCTGTGCCGTTTGTGGCTTGTCTGCCGGCTTCGCGGTAGTCAGCCCGGCTATCGCCCGTACCAGGTCGCTGTTTGACGCGCCAACCAACCCGCGCTGATCATCCTTGATCCAGCGTGTCAGTAACGTCAGGAATGTACGCATCTGCGCCTGTGATGCATCAATGATGTCTCGTCCGAGGATCGGATAGTAGTACGGATCCTCACCGAACTTGATGAACTTCCTAAGTGCCACCTCCACGCTGGGGCAACCAATCAGCTCATCCGATGCCTCCTGTAGCGCGTCGTTGATACTACCGCCACCATCAAGCAAATCCTGGACGTCTTTCGAAATACCTTCCCACTCTCTAGGCGAGAGCGTGTCGATGAATGAGTGATGCATGAGCAGGAATTTGTAGATCATGTCAGGCATGCTACTTGACCAGACCTGCAGTAACTCTTCGCTGGTAGGCACGACGATATACACCTTGAGTCGTTTCTCGATAGCGGCATCGAGCGCGTTGACAGTGACGAAGCGTGGGTCAGGCGGATTGCCTGTCGCGACATAGAGGCAGTTTGGATCAATCGGCGACCCATTCAGCTGCCCGTCGATAATCTCGCGAATCTGGTTCTGCACCAGCGTTGGCGCCGACGGTAACTCGTCAAGGATGCCAAGCGTGAAGCCATCAGGCCACCAGACCGCACCTGGTACGTGATCCGCTTTCGCGAAAGTAGCGACTTTCTGTACGTGCTCGCCGACTTTTCGCTCCTCGACGATTGGCAGGCCGGTGTTGTCTTCGAAGCCCTGCGTTCCGACATGCCAGAGCTTGTGCCGCCACGTCTTGTTTGTGACCTTGGCCAGTCTGTCAGCCAGTAGCCCCAGGATCGTTGACTTTCCGATCCCCGACTCGCCTATCAGAATGTCGATCCTGTTCGCCCTCTCGTGTCTCGGCTTCTTGGAGCGCGCTGATAGCTTCATCAGTAACCTGCTCATGACTTGCGTTAATGACTGATTGTGTGTGCTCCGCTGCGCCCAGAACTGTGCTATCTTGCCCATCGACGGTCCGGCCATTCGTTCCCTCCGGTTCCAGCAGTGCCTGCGTAAGTACCTCGATGTGATCACTCAGTCGCGCGATCGCGCGAAGGCCAATGCCTGTAGTAAACTGCTGGCAGCCAACTAGCCCGAGTGGCATGTCCTTGTCTTTGCTAATCAGCGTCACACAAGCGGCCTCAATGCCAGGAATACGTATCAGCTTCTCTGCTGCCTCCTTGGCCAGCAGCATTGCCAACTCATTCAGGTCTTGATTAGCCATGGCTTCACTTCTCCCTGCAACCCCCGCTAGCTTCACCCCGATTAACAGCCGTGCTGGCCCTGCGCTCCGCGCGATGTGTGCACTGCTTATCGGGGGATTCTGTCTCTCCCGTGCACTCTCCCGACCACATCCTTTGCCCGAAGAGTCAAGCAATCTTTCGCGTGCGGACCCCAGTCACCGTAGGCATTCCAGGATTCTCCACAGTAGTTGCACCACACGCGCGAGTTGCTTTCTGGAGCTGCGCTGCAGCAGCCGGCGGCAACTCGCTCGGCTATTAACAGCAGGTCCGGTGCGGCAGCGATGAGATCGGCGTCGTCCTCCGACTCCACACCATAGTTATCCCAGTCCGCGTGTGCTACGACAACGGCATCGTCCTTGCCAAGTATCTCGTAGTTTCCGGTCCAAGGGTGCTTGCGTTTCCGCCACGGTCCCGGCGTGTGCTTACTCATCGTCCACCACCACCTTGTCCACACGTGCATGGGCTTGACATCTATCGACCTCCCTTCTGTAGGGCGACGGGCACCTTGTCCACACGTGCGTGGGCTTGACACCAAGATCTTGTGGTTACGCGTGGACGGACCACACCAGTGGTCCCTTTCGCCACCATGATAGTGGCATTAGGCAGAAGGCTTGCCTTGAAAGAATGCCCACAAGATCAAAAGTCTGGTATCCTAGTCCACTAGAAGATAGGGGTGCGTCGATGACGCCGCCCCTTGCGGAACGGCGTCATTACTCTTTCCACACGTGGTGGATGAGCTGTAGCACGGTGAGGGACTCGAACCCCCAGCCCTTGAACCCTTGGCTCAAGTGCCTCTAGACAGCAGGATACGTTGCTCATGAGCCGCATCCCACGGTCGTGGCTCTATGCCGCGTTATTACCGGATTGGCCACCTCCGGCGCTCACGCGACCTGTCAACCACATCCCATTAAGGCTAACCGTGCATTATAGCATGGTGGAGATGGCGGGAATTAAACCCGCGTCCGCGAAGGATTCAAATCGAGCGTCTACGTGCATAGCTAGGATTTGGCAGTGTCGTTGCCACAGCTCCCAGCGGGCGTACTATACGAGGGTCTATTCCCTCTTGCCAGCCACCTTTGGTGACCGTCAGCCCTGAACCTTCCCTGCAGCCGGGCTCCTGCAAGGCGGGGTTACTCGCTGTCGGTTAGGCAGCGAGGAGGGCTGGAGCTTCAACTGGGGCCGGTGTGTTGGCCCAGATGGCCTCCAAGTCCTCGACGGTAGTTACTTTACCGTTGGCAGCTAAGTTGTTTGCCCGTTGGTAACGCGGCCTCGGGCTCCGCGGCACGCAGCATCGACTCTCTACCGACACGTCGAAATCAGTTCATCCCCACTTTCCTTATGCCTACCTCCCTTTACATATCAATGCCCTGATCACTACCAGGGAGAACGGAATACCGATGATGAGACACCAGATTGACTGGGTACCAGCCGTCATCATGATCACTGCACCCAGCAAACCCAGAGAAATCACGGCTATACAGCTAGCTGTCGTCTTCGTTTCGGACATGTGCTGGCACCTGTTCTAGCGGTACGACCGCCAGTCTAGCGCCTGGATTCTCCACGTCACGCAAATCAGGCAAAACGACGTGCGGTCTGAAGTGCGTATGAAGGCTATTCGTTGTAAACGTCGGACGTGGCCAGAGCTTACCGGCGACACGCTTCTTTCGCAGCAAATACAGCATTGAAGCTCGACTCATGGCGCGCCCCTTTCGTACGTAATTATACAATAGCGCACTTGAAGAGCAAGCCACAACTGGCTACTATGACAGGCGGAAAAGATCAGTGAAACCTTCGATGAACCAGGTGAAGAATCCATCGATCTGCTCTGCTACGAGTTCCCAGAACTCATCCATTGTACTTTCCTCTCGTGCTAGGCGGCGAGACTGAGAGGTGGATATGCCGAAAACAGATACCACAGCGGCCCCGGTTGATATTGATAAGGTCGCTGAGCTCTATCGCACGGGGAAAATACGCTCGTTCATCCCCGTGCTGCCTATGTTGGCGCTGAAAGGCGCACCGTACACGCTAGCAGATCATGCGCCCTTCGAGCCGATATACCGACTCGATTTACCAAGGCGCTTGCTTTACAAGTGCGGACGCCAGGTGGCCAAGACGACCAACATGGCGGCACAGGCAGTTCTGCAGATCGGAACCCATCCTCACTTCTCAATGCTGTTTGTAGCACCAAGATATGAACAGATTCGCCGCGTCTCCGCTAACTACGTGAAGCCCTTCATCGAGCAGAGCATGATCGCCAACCTGCTTCAGAACAAGCGGGTTGAGAACTCAGTCCTGCAGAAGAGCTTTCTCAATGATTCACGCATGTACTTCTCCTTCGCCTTTATCGACGTTGACCGCATCCGCGGATTGTCCGTCGACTGTGTGAACTACGATGAGATACAGGACATCGACATTGACTTCGTGCCGATCATCCGTGAGTGCATGAGCGCCTCGCGCTTTGCACTCGAACGACGTTTTGGTACACCAAAGACACTAGACAACACCATCCAAGTGCTCTGGGAACAGTGCTCCCAGGCTGAATGGGTCATCAAGTGTACTGCCTGCGGCTTGGACAACATCCCATCAGCTGACTACCACTTAGTGAAGATGATCGGCAGGATTGGCCCGATCTGCGCGAAGTGTGGGAAGCTCATCAACCCACGCACAGGTCGCTGGATCCATGCTGTTCCCGAGCGGCGTGTAGACAACGTCGGCTATCACGTACCACAGCTCCTCCTTCCTATGCACTATGAAGACCCAGACAAGCCAGGTTGGCTACCGGTCAGAGCGTCTGAGAAATGGATTGAGCTACTCGACAAACGTAGTGGCATGGGTGGGTACGACCAGTCCAAATTCATGAACGAGGTGTTGGGCGAGAGTTGTGATATAGGCGTGAAACTGGTGACATTGACTGACATCAGGAATGTGTCTGTCCTGAATGTGAATGAGTGGCGAGAAGCCCTCAACCAGCTGAGCAAGTACCAGTTCCGAGTCATGGGTGTGGACTGGGGCGGCGGTGGTGAATCTGGCACATCAACCACCACGTTCGTCATCACCGGGTTCAATGTGCACAACGGCAAGACTGAATGCTTCTACACCCAGCGTCTCGTTGGAGCCTACGACCACCACGATGAGGCAAGGATCCTGCTGGAGGCATTCAAGGCATTTCAATGCCATCTACTGTGCCACGACTATTGTGGTGCTGGCTCAGTTCGTGAGACCTTGCTCATCCAAGCTGGCCTGCCGCTCGTCAAAATCATAGCGTTCATGTACGTCAGAGCGTCAGTCAAAAAGATGGTTGAGATCAAGCGGCCAGCCGGGCATCACCAGCGTATCTACTACACGCTAGACAAGGCAAGATCCCTGGTCCTGCAGGCAACAGCAATCAAAGCACAAAGTATCCTCCTGCCTGAGTATAACTCATCGTGCAAGATCACACACGATCTACTCGCCTTGATGGAGGATCGACATGAGGGGCTTGGGACAGCTGACATCTTCCTGATCAGACGCAACGCCAAGCTGATAGATGACTTTGCACATGCTCTCAACTACGCATGCATAGGTATTTGGCATACCTGGAACTGCTATCCTGACCTATCAAAGGTGCTAGCTATCAAGCTGACACCAGCACAGGCCAGCTTCGCCAGCCCAGCAAATGTCACATACAGCGGGAGTTGACCGATAGCAAGGGAAAAGCTCCGACCCCGGCCACCCAATGAGGGTGGCCGGGAATACCGGTAGCCACAATCAACGGTGCCCACAGCGTGGAGCGTCACGTAACAGCGAAAGCCGATGTCATGGAAACGACCCTCTCGTTGACGAGCAGCAGCAGGTTGTCAGCCGGGTCTTCCGGAGCTGCTTGAGCCGCCGAACACTCAGGGCACCACGTCATTCCGATCTCCAGTTCCTCGCCACAAAGCCAGCATTCGAACATCGGGGGGATCCTCCTGCCTGGACTTGAAATGTAGGCCAATCCGGGCACACAAATAGCCCGGATTGGCCTCGATACATTGGGCGCCTAATGGCACCAGTACGACCACAGTGTATTCTGACGCATTTTGGGGCTTATTTTAGCGCGATTTTGCGCCGCGTCGTTACTTTTTGGGGGAATACTTTCCAACCAATTTCAGGCGAGCTTTCAGGACAAAGCCACTGGTGCTGAGCTGAAGATTCAGCCGCCAAAGCCGTCGACAGTAGGGGCAACGTTGAACTTTAGTATGTGTCCAGTGTTTGTCTACATAAATCAAGTGAACGCGGATCTGCCGAAGACAACATGGGGACGATAATAGTGCCATGCGAGCAGTACCAATGATGTGCCCCTTCGGCACCTGTTTTAAAAGTGTCAGATCCATCCAGCGTACCGGCGTAGGCTTCGCTACCGGCGCAGGAAGACCTAATTTCCGTGTATTAGGCATGGCAAGTACCACCTACATAGTCGAACCAGCTATGTCCTCAGTTTACGCCATCTCCCTACTTCTACATCCCAGAACGGTTGATCAATAACAAACCCGTTAATCCCTGGCTCAAAACCAGTCGTTGTACGAGATGAGTCAAACGCGCGAATGGCTTCATCGAAATTAGGCGACGGTAACTTGAGCGCGTGCACAGCAGCACGTAACATGCGTAGGTTGATGTAGAGCTTGTTGCAACTGTCGTCAATGAGCACATGTGCCTTGGTGACCGGCTCAGCACCAACTTTGAAAGCGTCATAGAATATCGTATGCAGCATTTTCAGTTTCTGCACGGACAACAGCCAGTAGATGAGGTGCATGAGCCGCCGGTCTAGGCTCACAGTGTCGAAAGTTCGGAGCATGTTGGCGGCCTGACTGAAGACCCCATCGCTGACTAGATGCAGTTCCTGCGTTGCCCACGTCTTAAGCGATAGCAATACACACTGCTGCAGGCTTGTGGCCTCGTCTGACAGGTCGAAGTTAGTTCGTTGCAGCCAGGCCAGGTAGCAGAGCGCACCCTGAAGAGATGGCAATATCGACGTCTGCGCCAGAATCCGTGGTGACTGTACAAAGACCCAAAGCTCACCAACTCCAAGCGCTGTTGCTTCACCTTCCATCAGGTGAGTCATCAAACTTGCACGCCTATTTGCCTGCAGTGCAGCTGTTGCTTTCCTATTGTGATCTGTCAGGTCCAACCAGACGGGATACCCGTGCCTCTGATTTAGCGCATCAACTTCGTTGAGCGGCGACTTGAGCAGCTTCGGTTTGATCTGCAACATGTCCAGCTGTTTCGCAAGATGACGGCCTACTAGACATCCTACCGAGCCGGCCCCCCCAACAAAACCTATTGGCTGCGGCTCTGAGCCCACAATTGGCGCGATCATATTGGCCATGAAACACGCCAACCCTGCCCAAAACGTAGCTGCTTCTGGTGTCGTCTGGCCTATCAGATCCCAGTCACCCTCGCTTGTAGCCGGCACATGGATTCTTGATGCCGGCACCGTGGAGACATCAGTAGTCTTCGCTGCATGAACAGCAGAGTCGATCACGCCATCCCTGATACTGAAGTTTGGGAAGATGAAGGACTGGGCGTCGCTATCCCAGCCAATCCTACCAAGCTGTCGGATATACTGGGGTTCGTGGAACTGCTTGGCAATCTCTACAAGATGGGGCTGCAGTACTCGCGCCAACCGAAGTACCCCAGCGTTATCCATGAGCAGTTTTCGTAACCAATCAGCCGCACGTTTTTCCAACTCATCCACTGCTGTCGTGAATTTGAACTGCTGCCCCTTGTACATCACAACACCCTCGTAGAGATTCTCCTCTGTATCGACCACGTGAACAGCACGCTCAATCCTGATAAGCGCGTTACATCCGAGCTCACTCTCAGCACCGCGTGTGATCCACCAACTATCCTCGCGTTCTGATATCTTCATGTTACCTATATAGAAGAAACGATCGCGCGTAGCCTCTCCAAGTCTCTGCTGTACACTTGCCTTTTCGGCTGGCGTACAAATGTCGTAGATCCGCTGAATGTCAGACGCTGGCAACGCCAGATTGAGCATGAAATCACTGACCTTCCAGAATTCACCGGTCAGGATAAACTGCTTCATTGTTGTCGCCCACGAGAGTGAGCTTTCTCGGAAACGCAGCACAATTTCCGCGACTGGCATACCTCGCAAGAAGCGCTTTTGCTGCTTGTAGCGTGGTGCCTGCGCAATAAACGCGCGGGGATGTAGACGTGACTGCTGGAAAAGCCGGTAGTCCTGCTCTTTCGTCCAGTAGATCACGCGGCCAGCATAGACCGATTGCCATGCCTTGTTGGTCTTATCACTATAGACAATGATCGGCAACGGTTGCTGCTCGGAGATGTTGAACTTCCTTCGCTGTAGGTGTAGCGCGAACACCGGATCGTCAAGTGCATAGACTACTTCATTTCTGGGCTTGAGTGTACCCAGCATCATCAGACCGTCGTCCTCCGGAAGCTTTGCGATATTGGCATAAACCCGATGCTGCCTGTTGCGCTTACCGATCAGCAGTAACGAACTGATGCGCCCAGACACATCATAGAATGGGCAGACAAGGAAGGTGCGAAAGCCTCGAATGGGCAGTTTGATACCGAACGTTTTAGCCAGTGCACGCGTGCCAACACCTATGAAGTTACGAAGCTTCTCGTGCCATTTACCCCCGTTGAAGCCGTCCCAGAGTCGCAAGCCACGAAGCAGATTGTGCGTATCTTGGGTGAGCGTCTTTAACGCCGTCTGCGCTTCCTCAAAAAACGAGGCAAACGACTTGCGTCTGACCACGTATGCGCTAAGATACTTGTTGACAATAGGCAGTGTGAGCTCGTCTTTCGACATAGGTAGAATTTGTTTGGCGGCGAGCTCATAGACAGCGTCACGAATATCGGACAGCCCATGAGCCTGCTGGTAAAACTCGATCGAATCGCCCTTGAAGTTACAACTACGGCAGTGATACCATCGCCCACCGGCAACAGGCGATACGTAGATGTTCAGTTGCTCCTGGCGGCAGAAGGGGCAAAGTGTTGTTGTGGGCAGATGTTGCTTGACCGGGACTTCTACGGACTGTAATATAGGCTCGTGGCCAATGTGCTGGTTCAGATCTACTGGAGGCGCTGCTATGCCCATGTTGAATCCTGCCGTTGACGCATGTGCCGACACCAATCATCAGGTTCTGCACAGGATCAGTCGGCTCGTTGCACTGCCTGACTACGTGAAGGATGCAGGCATCACCGATCCTGAACAAGTCGCCAAGCTGCCCAACACCGTCTTCGCCGATCCAGTGAACCGGAAGTTTCCGCTGCACACCAAGGCGGCTGCTTGGCTGGCGCAAACTTACTTCACTGAATCCCGCCACCTGTACCCTACCGCCGACGCTGCCATAGTTCAAGGCAAAATCACAAAAGCTGCGCACTTTTGGCACATCGAAGGCCACGTCAAAGAGGCCAGAGAAACCCTGGAAACCAAGCAGACGAGCATGCCACCTGACCTCGCTGATACCGAATTTGCGCTCGTGGTAAAGCACGAAGACCAGACACACCGGTTGTTTCCAGTCCATAACGCGCAGAACGTCGAGAAGGCAGCATCTGAACTCTATCGCGATCGCTCCAAGTACCCCTACACCTGGCGTAAGACCGCAGCCAGAAAGATCCTGCACAAGATTGCAGAGCTGGCAGTGACTGGGCTACCTGAGGGCGTCCATGAGTATCTCACCATGGCAGCCAGTATTGGCTCAGCCATCCCAAGCCAAGCTGCTGAGAAACTCGCACAGCGCGTCCTTATGTTACCAGCCAACGCCGTGGAATTACGGGCTAAAGCTGCACGACTCGCCAAGACTGTCGCAAAGATGAACGGCATTCCACCAGCTGGTGAGATGGAGAAACTGGCACAGATCGTCGATCGACTCGATCGTGAACACGGTTTTTACCGCTACTACAACGCTGGCGTTGAGACTCCCGAGGAGATCTTCTTCACACTAACGCAGAAGAAGGCTGCTGTCGTTCGCAACAGTTACATCCAGCTAACCACTGGCACAGTAATCCCGTTCGAAGCACTGCAGAGCATACCCCTCGGAAAGGTGGCAGCAGCACTTGGCGATGACTTCTCACGAGCAGTGATGGCCGACAACAGTCTAGACGTAGACCTGCAGAAGTTTGGGCGCATTGCAGCCACGCTGCCTCGTGGCGATGCCACACTGCTTGAGCGCGCGCTGAAGGCCGCTGGCGTGCTTTCCGAAAGACCAGCACTTGCCGACGTGGTTCTATAGGAGTACCCAATGGGTGTCGCCTCTGATCAGCCTGCTGTGCCGTTCAAGCCGCAAACAACTCCACCGGGATTGCTTCCCAGCGGAATCATGGGGCGCGGCCAGGACATTCG
>Ga0307380_10002036_pt1 | contig 28995 bp, 20 predicted proteins | sample UN3MG_FD_202239 | JGI IMG/M metagenome (GOLD analysis project Ga0307380, IMG submission 202239) | Soil microbial communities from Risofladan, Vaasa, Finland - UN-3 | ecosystem: Environmental > Terrestrial > Soil > Coastal area > Acid sulfate soil | place: Finland: Risofladan, Vaasa | collected... | reverse complement strand
TTCCTGCGCTTTCGGGGCGAGTCGTCGGGCATCGTTTTTCATGTCCGCCATCATACACTATTCGCCCGCCTAAAGCTACATAAATGATGACCAGAGTAGTAACTGCGTGCCACAGAGGACGAGCGACCCGCTGAAGATCGGGGCCAGGGTGGCAGCAACCTGCTCCAACCCTTGAGGCAGTGAGGCGAGATCAGCAGGCAAACCCGCAAGAGCCGCGTCCAGCGCGGATCCCTCAACATACACTTCCTTGGTGGTCTTCCCCTCTGTGAAGTGCGCCAGCCTGGGGGCTTCACGCGTCACTGCCAGTCGGAATGAGCGCTTGAAGAGCTCTTCTGAGTTACACTCCCGTCGAGTCTCCAAAAGCCGGTCGATCACTCTTGCCACTGCGGCGTCTGTCACCATGCCGAAGCACTTTAGAACGATCGCCCCGATTGACATGCCTGTTGCCTCCATGCCCTTTGGCGTGCCTGGTCTGCGAGCTAAGCGCAACCTACAAGGTTGATATCTCCTGGAGCTGGCCGAGGATGTTCATGTTGACGGGGCAGTGGCGGATGCAACGTCCACAGCCGACGCAGGAGCGGACAGCGAATTTCTGGACGTAGTAGTTGAATTTGTGTTCGATGCGCTGGCGCCAGCGGGCGGCCTGGTCGGGCCGCGGGTTGTGGCCCGAGGCGTGGAGGCTGAAGAGGGGGGTCTGACAGGCGTCCCAGTTCTTGCGGCGCTGGCCGCGGCGGTAGGTGCCTTCGTCCACGATGTCGAAGCAGTGGCAGGTGGGGCAAAGGAACGTGCAGCATCCGCAGCCGAGGCATTTGTAGGAGAGGGGCGCCCAGCGGTCGCTCTCGAAGTTGGCGGCGAGCCAGGCGGCGATGCGGTCGAGGTCGAGGGGGGAGGGGAGGGCGTCGAGGGCGGCCTGGCAGGGGGCCTGCTTGTCGGCGTCGCCGGGGGCGGCGTCGCGGAAGGCGTCGGGGGCGAGGGCGACGATGGCTTCGCCCTTGGGGGTCAACACCTCGGCGAGGTAGCGGGTGTCGTCGAGGGGGGTGAGGAGGAGGTCGGCGCCGGCCGTGGCGTTGGGGGCGGAGCCGAGGGCGGTGCAGAAGCAGGCTTCGTCGGCGCGGGTGCAGGCGATGGCGACGACGGTGGTGGCGGCTCGGCGGGCGTTCCAGAAGGGGTCGCGGGAGTCCCAGTTGTAGAGGGCGTCCATGATGGGCAGGCTGGCGGCGCCGCAGGGCCGGCAGCCGAAGAGGACGGTGGGGGGGAAGGCCATCGGGGGGTCGTCGACGGCGACGGCGGCTTCGCGGCGCTCGAAGGCCAGGAGGGGCTCGGAGCGGGGGAAGAAGAACTCCTTGATGGAGTTGCGTGGGACGATGTAGTCGCGGTGCGAGGCGATTTCGGCGGCGGCGGCGGCGACGGGGCGGAAGTGAATGCGGTCGCCGTCGCGTGCGGGTGCGACGAGGCGGGTGCTCTGGCGGATGGCGTCGAGCAGGGCGGGGAGGCGGCTGGCTTGGAGGGTCTTGGTGCTCATAGGATGAAGTCTTGGTTGTCCTCACATTTGTAGGCGGCGAAGGGCTGGTACTCCTCGGTGTCGTAGCCGGCGAGGTAGCCGAAGTGGGCGTTGACCTGGCGGGCGAGGAAGCGGTTGAGGAGCATCAGCGGGATGTCCACTGGGCAGGCGCGCTCGCACTCCCCGCAATTGATGCAGCGGCCTGCGAGGTGGAACGCGCGGGTGATGTTCCAGGCCATGTTGCCCTGGGGGTGTGCCGAGGTGTCGAGCCATTGGGGCTGGTTCATGGAGGCTATACATGAGTCACAGTAACACATCGGGCACGCTTGACGACAGGCATGGCAACGGGTGCATTTGTCGAATTGCTGGCGCCAGAAGGCCCAGCGTTCGGCGGGGGGCTTGGCTTCGAGGTCCTCGACGGCGGCGAGCTGGTCGGGGGTGAGGTCGCGCGGCTGGAAGCTCTCGCGGAGGTGCTTCTGGAGGTCTTCGAGGGTCGTCTGGGGGAGGACCTCGCAGGGGGAGTCGGGGTCGCCGGGGCGGTCTACGCGGACGCCGATGACGCGGAGGGCGTCGGGCTTGACCTGTTCCTCCTGGATGAGGACGACGACCGCGCGGATGTCGGGCTCCTTGGCCACGACGGCGATGCGCGGGAAGCGGGCGCGCAGGTCCTTGCGCGTGAGCCAGTTGGCCAGGTTGTTGTGGCAGAAGGGGTTGAGGACGAGTTGGCCCGCGTCCTCCGCCTTCGTGATGAAGATGGGCGTGGTCTTCTGCGGGGTCGTCCCCTGACCGTATCCGATCACGAGGTCCGCCTCGCCGCTCTCGAGCAGCGCGCGGGCGCGGGCCTGAAGGTCTTCCGTGGGTGTGCTCATTGCCTCTTCTTGCTGGCTCCCGTGTTCTCTGTTGGCCAGGGGCGTGATGGATGGGCGTTGCCGCGCCTACTTGCCGATAAGCACCCACCACCACTTGCGCTTCCGGCGGCCCTCCTGGCCCTCCTCTTCTCCCTCCTCGACTTGCGGCTCCCCCGTGGCCTCATCCGGCGGGGTGCTTTCGGCCTCGACCTGGGCGTCAACGGCCCCCGGAGGCTCGGTGTCGCGGGTCTCGGGCTCTGCCTCTGGCGGCCCTTCCGGCTCAAGCGGCTCGGCGTCGGGCGCGGCGGGCCCCGCGGGCTCGGGCTGTGGCGTTTCCTGCTGCGAGGGCTGCTCCTCGACGACTTCGTCCTCGATCTCCTCTTCCTCCTCGCCGAGGATATCGTCGAGTTGGTCCCTGACGTGTGGGGGGGCGCTCTCGCGGATGAAGCCCAGGAGCTGGTCGTAGCCCCGGATGGACGAGCGGAAGGTCACCTTCGCGCCGTCGCTGCCGATGAAGATGAGCTTGTGCCCGAGCGGCCGCCACTTGTAGACCACCGCCTGGATGTGCACCCAACTGATCCGCTGCACCCCCTGGCCGAAGACCCTGGCCTTCAGGGAGACAGGGGAGAGGACGACTTTCGATATCCAGGCCCGCAGCGAGACCCAGATGGTCATCAGCAGGAAGAAAACGACCACGCCCAGCACCGCCAGCGCCCGCTGCCCCTCGGCCGACATGAACTCCTGGATGTGCCCGAAGAACACGACGCCCAGCGCGACCACGACCACGACGACGATCCACAGCCACCGCTCGTGCAGCGGGTAGCGGAACACCCGGTCCGGCGCCGGCCTCTCGGTGTCGAAGATGTCTATTGGCACGTGCTCGCCCTCTGCCTGACCCCTCGGCGTCAGGACGGTCCTCGGGACGCCTCGGCCAGCTCGCGGTAGCCCTGGAACGGCCCGACCGCGCGGAGCCTGGCCGTGAGTTCGTTGATGAGCTCGGCCCACTTGGCGCCTTCCGCGGCCGAGACCCACGAGAACTGGAGGCGCTCGGGCTCGATGCCCAGGAACAGCAACAGGTCGCGGAACACGGTCCACCGCCGCCGGGCGTAGTAGTTGCCCTCGGCGTAATGGCAGTCGCCCGGGTGGCACCCGCTCACCAGCACCCCGTCGGCCCCGCGCTCGAACGCCTTGACCACGAACAGCGGGTCCACCCGCCCGCTGCACGGCACGCGGACGACCCGCACGTTCGACGCGTATTTCAGGCGGCTCGTCCCCGCCAGGTCGGCGCCCGCGTAGGTGCACCAATTACAGACGAAGGCCACGATGCGGGGCTCGAATTCCTGGTCTTGTGCTCCCATAGCCTTTCCTAATGCGGGCCCCGGCCGCAACGGAACACGAAGTCCCGGCCCCGGAGCGGATGGATGGAGGAATGGAGGACTGGATGATTGTCCGACACCCATCCATTCATCCAATCATCCACCCATCCCTGCGCGCGTTTCGCGCCCCGCGCGCGGGACCTCGCCGGCGCAATCGGCGTCCTCCCCACGGCCCTAGATTCTACTTGTTTCCCCTGCCCCGTGCAAGCCCTCAACCGTCGCGGACCCGCCCCCTCTGCCCGCCGTCCCCATCGCGGAAAGCCCCGCGTTCGTAGTGCGGCCTTCAGGCCGTATCTTGGGCACGGTGCGCTCGGCATCGGGGCGGACCCCATGACGCCAAACGTGTTTGTGCGATGCCCTCCGCCTTCTCCCCGACCCGATCCCCGACAGGCAACAGGGGCGTCTGGCGCTCTGTCGAAGTGCCTGCCGGACATAGGCTGGAAGCCTGTCCCGCCGCCGAGGAGCAGGGCATTCTGGTGGCACAGGCATCTTGCCTGTGCAGGCGGGGCGTGTCTGCCCCGCGTCGTTCCTCGCGGGCGGGCCCCCGCTTTGCCTCCGAGCGCCTGGAACGGCTTTGCGTGACAGAGGGTTCAGAAGTCCTCCTCGGCCAGGAGCTGCTTGAGGAACTCTTGGAGCGCGTCCCCCGTGAGCATCAGTTCCACACGGTCCTCGCCGACGAACGCGACACCCGCGGTCGTCCGGCCCGTGAGGCCAGCGGAGTAGGGCTGAATCGGCGAGTCGAGGACGCCATCGGCCGCGATGTCGGCCAGGAGGAGGGCCGCGTAGACGTCCAGCAGGTTCGTTTCCTGCGTCTTGACGTGCAGGACCAGGTCGGCGACGCCGTCGCCGTTCACCTCCTCCGTGGCGCCCTGGGCCGGCGCCGCCCCGGCGAACCGCACGGTGCTGAGTGCCGCCCGCGCCGCGTCCAGGTCGCCGGTTGTGAGGACCGCCACGGGGATGACGCCCTGGGCGGCAAGGTTGATCCTCGCCGGGGTCTCCCCTGGCTTGACGTCCACCAGAGCGCGAACCACGACGGCCCGAAGCTGCACATCGTCCAGGAACGTGCCGAGGGTGTTGTTGCTCGCCCCGCGGTCGCCGAAGCGGATCTCCGTGCGCGCCTCTGTGGCCACGAAGGTCGTCGTGTAGTAGCGCCATCCGCTGTTGCCCGGAAGCGTGGGGTCACCCACCACGACGGCTCCGCTCTCGTCGCGGAGTTGGAGAGCGATGGGCTCCGACGGAGACCCGCCCTTCACGCTCAGCGCCTCGACGCCAAGGATGTTCTCCGTTGCCGAGGTCCCGGGACGGCCGGAGAACGCGAAGCTCAGGGTGTAGAGCTGGCCGGGAACGGTGGCGACCTGCTGTGCCACCGTGATAGCGCCCCCGGGGCCGTTCACATCGGCATCGAGCTCCAAGTGCTGCGCGCCGTGGGCAGAGCCGCCCAGGATCCCCCGCTGAAGCTCGAAGTTGGGCCCGTCCACAAGTCGCCAGCCGGGGATGGCCCGGAAGACGCCCCAGTCGCCAGAAACGCACGGCTCCTCGAAGCTGCCGTTGACAAGGAGGTTCGGAGACGGCGGGCCGCTGGAAAGCGGCGTGAGCGGGACCACGCCGAGGAAGGCGAACGCCGCGTAGCCGACGGCCTCCGTGGTGTGAGACGTCTCCTTGTCCCGCGAGGTCTCCTCCTGAACCCGAATCTCCACGGAGGTGCGGCCCAGGTTGCGGTACCGGAGTGCCGCAGTGTCCGATCCGTCGAAGGTCTGCATGCACGCCACCAGCACGGGCGCCGCAGCGAAGGTGCTGGAGAAGGGCCTCCGATACCAGCCGTCTGTCACCTGGTCCGGTGTTCGTGCCACTTCGCACTCCCCGGCGGCCAGTGCGCCGCGGCGTGGCTCGATCGCCACGTAGCCAATCGTCTCCACCGCATGCGGCCCGCTGCTCTCCTGCTCCTGAAGGCATACGGCGAACTGATGCCGAGTGGCCCCCCGCTGCCGTGTGACGATGGCGTCCGAGCCCCGGGCGCTCTGGCACTGCGTGAGGACCACAGGCGTTGCGGCGAAGTCCGTGCCGAAGTGCTCGATGTACCAGCGATGATCGGTGGGGAACGTTCCCGCGTCGATCCTGGTGCCGTCGGGCAGGGTGTGGGAGCCGGCCTCGACCACCAGGTAGCCGACGGTCTCTGCCGCGTGGGCGCCGTCCAGGTAGTCCCACTCGTCGATCTGGATCTGGAAGCTGCTGCCGGTGACGTTCCGGATTCGAGCCATCGCCGGGTCGCTGCCAGCGGAGGAGAGCGGGCCGGCGACGACCACCGGATGGTCGTACCGCCCCTTGAGCTGGACCGTTTGCCACGCGTTGCGATTGGCCTGACTGAACGTTGCGCGCCCCGTCTCGGCCACAGGGCCGCCCCACACTCGCAACGGCTCGCCCACGACTCCCAGAGCGACCAGCGCCAGGACTCCTCTCAAGCACACCCTGCGCGCCGCGCCGCGCCGGGCGCTCGGCTGGAGGCAGGGTGTTGGGCCGCGACTTCCCCCTCCTGTCCGCCTGAGCCAACTCGACTGGTCCCGATCCGGACGGCTCTGTACGCGCATGCCCTCTCTCCTTGATCCGGGGCCTCCGACCTGGTTCTGCCCGACCCCGCTGGTCAGCGCTTCCTATGCTGGATTATAGCCACCGCCCCCAACGGGTGCAAGGGAAAACACTGGAACTGATGGCGTGGTTCGGGGACGCCTTGCCCAATCCCCAAGAAGGGGGGGGGCAGGCCTTAACGGCGTGTTGCCCAAACGCAGTTGAGGGGATCAACCTCGTTCGGAGTCCCGCCTTTAGGCGGATTAGTGTGGGAGAAGACCGCCTGAAGGCGGGACTCCCAACGAGTTCACCCTTTGGGCAACACGCCCTTACGACCTGACCCCAGCCATCATTTCACGACCCCTGACTCGTCCACGGGCGCAGAAGTGCCGTCATGCGGGATCGGGGCCGGTCTGGCAGTTGCCTCGACCAGAACGCGGAAGCCCACCCCCCAACCCCACCGGTCTTCCTGGTTGTCCTTTTGCCGCTTGGCCGACCGCGGGATCTCGTAGCTGAACCATGCCCCGCCGCGAAGCACGTGCTGCTTGCCGCTGGCCGGACCCCGGGGGTCCACGTTCTCGCCTTGGGCGTAGTAGCCCTTGTCGTACCAGTCGTGACACCACTCCCAGACGTTGCCCATCATGTCGTGGAGGCCCCAAGGATTGGGCTTAAGGCCGGCGACCGGATAAGCTTCCTTGCGGTCCCGCTCGGCCGACCGCGTACGGGCATACTGGGCCAAGTCCTTCTTGTCGTTGCCGAAGAAGAAGGTCGTCTGCGTGCCGGCCCGCAGGGCATATTCCCACTCTGCCTCGGTCGGCAGCCGGGCCGGTCGGCCGATCTTGGCGGAGAGCTTGTTGCAGAAGCCCACCGCCTCGTTCCAGCGGACCAGATACATCGGCACATCGGGGCCTTCGCCGCGCAACGGCCAGGGCTTGGTCAGCTTGGCCTGGACGTCCCGAATGGTCGTGCCCAGGACGGCCGTCCACTGCGCCTGCGTCAACTCGGTGGTGCCCATGTAGAACGGCGCGGTGATCCTGACCCGGCGCTGCGGATGTTCGTCTGGCAGGGCGCCTGGCTCGGCGTCGGGGCTGCCCATTAGGAACTCCCCGGCGGGAATCAGGACCAGGTTCATCGGGACGTTGCCACCCAGCTCGAGAACAAGCTTCTTGGGCAGCGAACCCCCCGGCGTTGGCAAGGCGGCCGGATCGCCGGGCGGCTGAGGCGTTGTGGACGTCGCGCTCGACGGCCCGTCGGCTGTCCAGCCTGTCGCCGCCACGGACGCCAGGAGGGCCAGTCCGATCGTGACGCTGTGCATGGTTGCTCCTTTCCGATGAATCCGTCTGGTCTTTGTTTGGGGTCAGGTCGTAAGAATCTAGTTTTTCGCCAGCCGCTCCTTGCACGCCATCACGGCCTTTGCCAGGAAGGCATCGGTCCGCAGCCTCTCGGCAACCCTGCGGACGGTCACACTGGCCGCCTGACCGCCATTGCGGCGACATAGGGCAGATAGGACGTATGGGACCCATAGGACCCTCGGAGGCCGGGTGTCCTATCGGCCCTATACGTCCTATCTCCCGCAGGCACAGAAGCGGTGGGACGGGCGGTGCTATTCCTCGCCCAGGGCGTTGACGACGGCGTAGAGCTGCTCGTCGTTGAAGCCCTTGAGGGTGATGGCGTGGGCACGGCAGGCGGCGGCACAGAGTCCGCAACCGCCGCAGAGGCCCTCGTTGACCTTGGCGACGGTCTTGATGAGGTTGCCCTTGCGGTCGCGGATTTCCTCGCGCTCGATGGCGCCGTAGGGGCAGATGCGCTCGCAGAAGAAGCAGCCGAAACAGGTCGAGTAGACCGGCGGCGGGGCACGGTGGACGCTGGCGACGACGGGCTCGCGCTCCAACTCGTCGGCGTTGAGGAGGGCGACGACTTTGCTGGCGGCGCCGCTGGCCTGGGCGACGGCCTCCGGAATGTCCTTCGGCCCCTGGCAGGCGCCGGCGAAGAAGATCCCCGCCGTCTGCGACTCGACGGGGCGCAGCTTCGGGTGCGCCTCGGAGAAGAAGCGGTCCTTGTCGTAGGCCACCCGGAGCTTCTGGGCGAGGGCCTCGGCGTCGGGCTGGGCGATCATGGCCGTGGCCAGCACGACCAGGTCGGCCTCGATCTCCACCTGCGCGTTCGACAGCGTGTCGGCGCCCTGCACCACGAGCTTGCCATCCCGCGGGTAGATGCGCGACACGCGGCCGCGGAGGTAAACGCAGTCGTCCTCCTCGATGGTGCGGCGGGTGAACTCGTCGTAGGTCTTCCCGCCGGCGCGGAGGTCCATGTAGAAGTTGTATGCCTGGCCGTCGTGGACTTTGTGCTTGTAGAGCATGGCGTGCTTGGCGAGGTACATGCAGCAGATTTTGGAGCAGTAGGTGAAGCCCTTCTCGTTGTCGCGCGAGCCGACGCAGGAGAGGAAGACGACGGTCTCGGGCTCCTTGCCGTCGGAGGGGCGACGCACCTTGCCGCCGGTGGGGCCGCTGGCGCTCAGGAGCCGTTCGAACTGGAGGCCGTCAATGATGTCGGGGTGCGCGCCGTAGCCGTACTCGCCGTAGCCGATGTACGGGTAGTCGGCGGCGGCCTTGGCCACGCTCCACACCTGGTAGCCGGTGGCGACGACGACGGCCCCTACCTTCTCCTTGACCAGTTCTTCCTTCTGCTCGTAGTCCACGGCCTTGGTGGGGCAGACCTTGGCGCACACGCCGCACTTGCCCTTCGTGAAGTGGAGGCAGTGCTCGCGGTCAATCACCGGCTTGTTGGGCACGGCCTGGGGGCTGGGGGTGTAGATGGCGGTGCGGTAGCCCAGGCGTTTCTTGGGATTCTCGGGGTCGGGCACGGAGAGGCCGGCGTTGAACTCGCTGGGGATGGCGCGCGACGGGCATTTCTGCCAGCAGCTTCCGCAGCCCGTGCACTTCGCGAGGTCCACGCTGCGCGGCTTCATCCGCACCGTGACCTCGAAGTTGCCGATATAGCCGTCCACCGCGTCCACTTCGCTCCAGGTGTAGAGCTTGATCTTCTTGTGGCGGGCCACCTCGACCATGCGGGGGGTGAGGATGCACTGCGAGCAGTCGAGGGTGGGGAAGGTTTCCGAAAGCTGGAGCATGTGGCCGCCGACGCTCGCCTCGCGCTCGACGAGCACGACCTCGTGGCCGGCGTTCGCGATGTCGAGTGCGGCCTGGATGCCGGCGATGCCGGCGCCGATGACGAGTGCCCGCTTGGTGATGGGCACGTGGATGGGCTGGAGCTTCTCGTTGTTCTTGACCTTTTCGACCATCAGGCGGATCAGCTCGATGGCCTTCTGCGTCGCCTCCTCCTTGTCGGTGTGGACCCAGGAGCAGTGCTCGCGGACGTTTGCCATCTCGCACAGGAAGGGGTTGAGGCCCTTCTCGGCGACGGCGTTGCGAAAGGTCGGCTCGTGCATCCGGGGCGAGCAGGCGGCGACGACGACGCCGGTCAGCTTGTGCTTCTCGATCGCGTCCTTGATCAGGTTCTGGCCGGGGTCCGAGCACATGTACTTGTAGTCGGTCGAGTAGACGACCCCGGGGTGGGTGGCGAGGGTCTGCGCGGCGCGGGGGCAGTCCACCACGCTGCCGATGTTTTCGCCGCAGTGGCAGATGAAGACGCCGATGCGGGACACGTCGTGTCTCTCCTGCTCATTACCTCCCTCCCGAAGGTTCCAATACCTTCGGGAGGGTAAGGGTTCTACTCGCCCTCGGGCGTGGTCGCGGCGACCGTCTCGCCCCGCAGCCGGGCCACGAGGTCGGTGGTGTCGACGAAATGGTTGTCGAGCTTGAGGGCGGCCGGCTCGAGGCCCAGTGCCAGGCCAAGCACCTGGGCGAGATAGAGGACCGGCATGTGGAAGTCCTCGGGGAGGCCGGCGTCGGCCGCGGCCTCGCCCTGGCGCATGTCCAGGTTCGCGTGGCACATGGGGCAGGCGACGATGAATGCCTCGGCGCCGGCCCGGCTCGCGGCCGCCAGAATCCGCCCCGTAAGGCGCGCCACGACGGTCGGCTTGCTCATCGTGAAGCCGGCCCCGCAGCACTCGGTCTTGTGCGTCCACTCGACGGGTGCGAGGCCCAGGATGCGGCACACCTCGTCCATCGTCGTCGGCTGCTCCGTGTCGTCGAAGGTCATCACCTCGGGCGGTCGGGTGTGGAGGCAGCCGTAGTAGCAGGCCACCTTGACGGCGGGCAGCTTGCCCGCGGCGCGCTCGCCGATGAGGTCGCGGTGCCGGTGGAGCAGCTCGATGAGCGTGATGGGCTGGACCGTGCAGCGGTAGACCATTTCCGCGGCTTCCTGGGCCTGGGCGAGGAGGTCGGGATGCTCCTTCACCTCGTGGTGGGCGAGGGCCAGCTCCTTGGTGCACAGGGGGCAGGGGGCGAGGACTTCGCCGAGGCCCGCCGCCTCGGCGAGAGCGAGGTTGCGGACGTTCAGGGCGCGGGTGAGTGCCGTGTTGGTCATGTGCCCGGCCGAGGCCCCGCAGCAATTCCAGTCGGGCACCTCCTTCAACTCGAAGCCCAGCGCGCCGAGCGCGGCCTCGATGGATGTGCCGTACTCCAGCCCCGTGGCATGGGCCTTCAGTGCGCAGCCGGGATAGTAGCCAACTTCCATCGCAAGGTTACCCTGTCAGACAAAGGGGATGGATGGGGGATTGGATGATTGGATGGATGAAAGACCCTTCTTGTCCGACATTCATCCACCCATCCACCCATCCATTCATCCTCCCATGAGCATGGCCTCACTCCCTGGGCCTTTGAAGCTTGCACCGCTCGTAGATCCGCCGGATGGCGGCGACGTTCTGAATCTTGTGGGGCAGGAGGCCGGGCTTGCCGCGGCGGAGCATCCTGGGGAAGGTCAGCAGGTCCTGCGGGCCGCGGCGGATGGGGCTCTTCAGCTTGTAGGCGGCGACGAGGCCCATCTCGTAGACCCGCCCGAAGCGGCGGACGCTGGCCAGGAACGACATGTGGAAGTCGTAGATGTCGGCCTCGTTGGCGTTGACGCAGCCCTCCTCCTGCGCCATCTCGCGCAGCACCGTCATCAGGCGGGCGGGGTCAACGTCCTTCGGGCAGCGGGTCGAGCAGGCCTCGCAGGCGGCGCACACCCATTGGGAGCGGGAGCGGAGCGCTTCGTCCTTGCGCCCGAGCTGCACGAGGCGGACCATGGCGTGGATGGGGTGGAACATCTCGTAGGCCACGGGGCAGCCGGCCGTGCACTTCCCGCACTGATAGCAGTCGGCCACCTTGCGGCCCAGGCGGCGCTCCACCTCGCGTTTCCAGTCCGAGCCGACTTGGCCGCGCGAGAGTTGCAGTTGCATCGTCGCCCTTCTCAGGTCGCGGAATGGCTTGCCGGAGGTCGATCGCTCAGACCCGCATTTTACGGGATTTGCTCGGCGCCTGTCAACCGGCAATTGGCGGCGGGTGCGACGCGGAATTGCAGGCGATCGCGGCCGGCATGGCCGCCACCGAGGCGAGGTCGGTTGGGGCACGAACTCCACACGGCTGAACTGCTGCCGCACTTGACAAGAGAAGATGTGCCCCCCTGCGCTTGACAGCGTGAGAGCCCGGCCGTACCGTATGAGCATGGGCATGAACCACAGGAGCAACAGGGTGAGCGACGCACGCCTCAACCGTCGCGGCCTGCTCAGAAGTCTCGGCCTCGGCGCGACGTGGCTGGCCATGCCCCCAGCCCTGCGCGCTGCCCAGGCGGCCGACGATGGCGGCCCGGCGACCAGGAAGGAGCGAGCCGTGCTCTTGACCAGGACCGGCAGCGACCGGGCCACGGGCTACCTGATGAGCAACAAGATCGTGCGCGGCGGCGACCGGCTGCTGTGCACCTGGCTCGCACGCTCGCGGCAGAACCATTGGGCGCTCGCGGACCGCAAGACCGGCCAGACCCTGCGCCAGGGCAGCGTGGGCGCCGTGCTCAAGGACAACCACTGCGGGGCCGCAGTCGCGGCCGAGCCCGACGGCACGCTGCACCTCGTGACGGGCGGGCATTTCTCCGATTTCTGCCACTACACCATGGCCGCGCGCGCCGATGCCGACTGGCAGCAGGCCGAGGTCGTCCACGACGCCGCGACCTACCCGAGCCTCGCCTGCGACCGCCGAGGAACGCTCCACCTCGCCTACCGCTGCGGCCCCGTCCCCTACAAGCTCAAGTACCGCACCCGCCCGAAAGGCGGCCGCTGGTCGCAAGCGCTGGCCCTCGTCCAGGCCTCGGTCCGCGAGCACACGTGGCTCACCAACGCCATCGCGCTGGGGCCGGAGGGACACGTCCACCTCGTGTTCAGCAACACGCGCGCCCTGCCCGACCTGTCGTACTGCTACGGCGCCTCGCACATCTGCTCGACCGACTCGGGGGCCACCTGGCGCCAGTTGGGGGCGGACACGCCCCTGAGCCTCCCCGCCGAAGCCGCACGACTCGCACTGATTGACCAGGACGCGCTGCGTCCCGACCGCACCCACTCCCGCGACGAGAGGGCGAAATGGCTCAAGCCAGGCCCGCTGAACTACTACTACAATGAGATCCTCCTGTCCAACCCCGTCACCGACGACGCCGGCCGGCCATCGGCCGTCGTGCACGACAACCTTCGCGGCGAGGCCGCACTGTTCCGCGCGCGCGACGGCTCGTGGACCGCGATGCCGCTCCATGAGGAGGCGCGACGCATTCTCCCCGGGTTCCTCGTGCAAGGCCCGTCCAGCCTGTCGCGCCATGCCGATGGGACGCTCGAGGTCCTGCTGACGCTGCGGCCGGCGAGCGCCAGGGGCTGGGGCGCTCCGGGGACGGCGCTGGTGCGGGTGCTCGTCGGCCCCGGCGAAGGGGCGAAGCAGGCCCGACTCGTCCGCGAGCCCGAGCCCGGCCTGGCCCACTGGCTGCCCAGCCTGGAGCACTGGTCGTGGAACGCTCCCTCGCCGAGGCCGGCTCTGGTCTACACGCGCGGCATCAACGCCGGCGGCTACGCCAACAACGTCAACCCCATCGAGACCGAGGTCTGGCTGGAAATGCCGTAGGGCCATGCCCGCCCAACACGCTGGGGTCAGGTCTCAACTTACAACTCTCCATCAAGGCACCAAACAGGTTGTGGCTGTCTCCGGAGCAAACCACAACATGTGCCAAGTCGTCCAAGTCGTCCAACTCGGCGGTTCATGGGGGAGGTTTCGCGAGCCGGCTGTTCGCAGTGCGGGCCTCAGCCTGCGGCGTGCTTCGGGACGCCTGCGGCCACGCCGCACCGCGCGCCACTCCCAGAGGCGACCCGTTGACATGTCCATCCATAAGTCACTGCCAGCATTGCCCTTGCATGTCAGCGGTGTGACAGGCACGGGGACGGGGAGGGCACGGGGAGGGCACGGGGAGGGCACGGGGAGGGCACGGGGAGGGCACGGGGAGCGGGGAGCCACGGGGAGCCATGTCAGCGGTGTGACAGGCACGGGGAAGCGGGGAAGGCACGGGGAACGCGGGGAACGCGGGGAACGACAGGCACGGGGAACGCTCAACCCACGTAGGCCCGGGGACTTCCCCTGTCCCCTGTAAGAACGCATTGTACGGGATTCTCTCGGCGCCTGTCAACCTGCGATTCGGGCGCGGCCCGCCGTGGAACGGGGATTCCTGGACAGGCTCCTAGGGCCAGGCGTCGTCGCGGCGCCGGCGCGCCCGGGAGAGGAGGCGTTTCGCCCATCGCACGACGCCCCGCCTCTTGCGTGGGGGACGGGTCCGGGACCCGCTGGGCGGGGTCTGGCCGGCGTCGAGCATCCCCTCGCACTCGTCGGCTCGTTGCTGCATCGCATCGAGAAGGTCGCGATCCGCCCAGCCGCGCCCTGCCGCGTAGCGGATGAGGCCCCGCCATTGCCAGAGGAAGGCCCTGGAGTAGAGGTTGACGCCGCGGACGCTCTCCGGGGTGAGGGGGCTTCGGAAGGCGCTGAGGTCGTCCACGCCCGCCATCTTCATGGCGAGCATCTGAAGGACGCATTTGCTGCACACGCCGCAGTTGGCCGCCAGGTCGTCGCCCTCCCAGCAGACCCTCAGGTTGCGCCTGCCGATCTCGAAGTCGCGCAGGATCGCGCTCTTCTCCGCTCGGTTGTTCCCCAGGTCGTGGAGGATCGTGAAGGAGTGCGACGACAGCAGCGGGTCGGCGTGGCGGTTCGAGGAGGTGCCGCTCTCGAGCGTGTACGGGTTGTCGTCCTCGTAGGAGGAGGCGATCAGGCCGGCCGCGTACCGTCGCTCGAAGAGCGACAGGACGGCAGCCAGGGCCGACCCGAACGAGTGGGGCCACACGGGCACCATGGCCTTCAGGTTGGTGCGCATCGGGAAGAGCCGCGACGACAGGGCGTGGGCGATCCGGCGGGCCGACTCGAACGCGCGTTCATAGGCGGCGTCGTCCAGCGGGATGTCGAACCCGTGGACGAAGAGGCAGTTGGGGATCTTGCGGCTCCCGATCGCCGCGATGCCCTTCTGGTGGGTGTACAGCGTGTAGACCGAGTCCAGCCCGCCCGAGAAGCCGATGATCGCCTCGTCGCCCGCTGCGCGAGGCGCGGCGGGGCAGGGGATCACCTCGTCGGCGAGCACTTCGGCGGGGCGGTACTTCGGCAGGCCCGCGCCCACGATCGCCTGGTACCGCGCCAGGTTGTCCAGCAGGGAGCGCGAGAGGCGGCCGTGGATCGCGAGGTCGCGACGGGCCTCCATGGCCGACATGACCAGCGCCCGGGCGAAGGCATCGTGGCAATCATCCGGCCCGCCCTGGATGACTGACCACGGGTGGAGCTCGGCGGGGAACTCGAAGAACAGCCGCCCGTTGCGCCGCCGGCGGCCAGGGTGGCCGCTGACCCGGGCCTGGATGGCGACCCGCTCGCGCGTGAACGCGGGCGGAAGGATCTCCACATCAATCCGGCTCCTGTTCACAGAGGGCGCTCCTGTCCGCCTCAGCCGTCGTCCCTTTTCCCCTCGGGGAGTTGCCCCTCGTCGGCGAAGCTGTAGTGGCGGCCCTCGCCCAGGATGACGTGGTCGAGGAGGGGAATGCCGAGGACCTTGCCCGTGGCGTGAAGCTTGGCCGTGATCTCGACGTCGCGCGGGCTGGGCGTGGGGTCGCCCGTGGGGTGGTTGTGGACGCAGATGATGGCGGCGGCGCTGTCGCGCACGGCCTCGCCGAAGACCTCGCGGGGGTGGGCGAGGCTGGCCGTGAGACTGCCGACGCTGGCCTCGACCTCGCGGACGACGCGGTTGCGGGCGTCGAGGAGGAGGACGAGGAAGGTCTCGCGCTTCTGGTCGCGGAGGCGTGGGGAGCAGAGGTCGTAGACGGCCTGGCTGTCGCTGATGCGGCGGCCGGGCTCGGCGGCGGCCTGCTCGGCCATCCGGCGGCCGATCTCGAGGGCCGCCTTCACCTGGGCCGCCTTGGCGGGGCCGACGCCCTTCACCCGCCGCAGCTCGGCGATGCTGCGGGCCGCCAGGGCGCGATAGGTGCCATACTTGGCGAGAAGGCTCTGGCCCAGGCCGATCGCCGTCTGCTCCTCCGTGCCCGAGCGGAGGATGATGGCCAGCAGCTCGGCGTCGGACAGGGCGCGCTCGCCGCCGGCGATGAGGCGCTCGCGCGGGCGCTGGTCGGCCGGCAGCTCCTTGATGCGCGGAGTGCGCTGGTAATGCTTGCAGTCGGGCGCCAGCGGGCACTCGGCGCAACTCGGCGCGTCGCCGCACACGACGCTGCGGATGCCGTCGGCGGGCGAGCAGTAGAGCTGGAGCACGCGGCGCACGGTGGCGACGCGCTCGCCGGCGGCCTCGGCCATCCGGCGCACGCACTCGTAGAGGTTGGCGACGGAGCGGGTGCGCGGGATGAGGCCGAGGCGGGCCAGGAGGCGGCGGAGGGCCGGGTCGTCCTCGAACGCCGCGGCGTCGGGGTAGTCCGCCTGGGCCTCGGCGCAGGCGCCGACGAGGGCCTCGAGCGGCGCCGCCGCCAGCTCGCGCAGCTTCTGCTCCATCGTGCGATAGGTCTTGCGGAGTTCCATGCGCTCAGCCTGTGAAGGAACCACACGGACGGACACGGACGGACACGGACGGACACGGACGGGGAGGTCCCTCACTCATAGGCGTCGGTCCGTGTCCGTCCGTGTAGGTCCGTGCCGTTCTTGACACACTCCCGGTGGCTTTGCGAAAGCCCCGCGTATCATACCGGAAACGCCGCGCGGGTCAAGCTCGTTGACACGGCCCGGCGGGGCGGCTATAATCCGTCCATACCTCGCTACGGGGATTGAGAATGCCGCTGTTCGGCCCCTCGGATACGGATACGACGCTCGACGGGACAGTCGAGCGGGTGGTCTTTTCGGCGCCCGACGGCACGTATGCGGTCGTGCGCCTGCGGGCCGAGGGGAAGGGCGAGGTGGTGACGGCGCGCGGGAAGCTGCTGGAGCTGAAGGAGGGCGAGGTGCTGCGGCTGGAGGGGCGCTGGTCGGTGCACAAGACCTATGGCCGCCAGTTCGAGGTCGAGCGCTACGAGGTGGTCACGCCGACGAGCGCGCGCGGGATCGAGCGCTACCTGGGCTCGGGCCTCGTGCCCGGCATCGGGCCGGAGCTCGCGAAGCGACTCGTCCGCCGCTTCGGCGACCAGACCCTCGCCGTGATCGAGCGGGAGCCCGAGCGGCTGCGCGAGGTGGACGGCATCGGGCGGAAGCGGCAGGAGCAGGTCGTCGAGGCCTACGCCGCGCAGAAGGGCCTCCGCGAGGTGATGGTGTTCCTCCACCAGTACGGCGTCTCGCCGGGCGCCGGCGCCCGAATCTACAAGGCCTACGGGGGCTCGGCGGTGAGCATCGTGCGCGACAACCCGTATCGCCTGGCCTCCGACATCTTCGGCGTGGGCTTCCGGACCGCCGACCGCATCGCGCGGAGCATGGGCGTGGCGCACGACGCGCCGCAGCGGGCCGCCGCAGGCGTCGTCTACGCCCTCCAGGAGCTGGGGGACGACGGGCACGTGTGCTGCCCAGCCGAACAGCTCGTCGCCGCGGCGAGCCGGATGCTCGAGCTGCCCGTCGAACAGGTCGAGGCCGCCATCGAGGCGCAGCGGGCGGCGGGCGAACTGGTGCGCGAGGACGCGCATCCGTCGCGGCCCGTCTACCTTCCCGCCCTCTACGCGGCCGAGACGGGTGTGGCCCGCGCCCTGGGCGAGCTGGCGACGCGTGCCGCCGCCTTCCCCGCCATTGACGCCGGGCGGGCGGTGCGCTGGGTCGAGGGCAAGGTGGCGATCCAGCTCTCCGACGGCCAGCGCGACGCCGTGCGCAAGGCCGTCGCCAACAAGCTCACCGTCATCACGGGCGGGCCGGGCGTGGGCAAGACCACCGTGCTGCGCTGCCTCGTGGAAGTCTTCCGCGCGCGCAAGCTGCGGGTCGCCCTCGGGGCGCCCACGGGCCGCGCCGCCAAGCGCCTGGCCGAGACCACCCGCGCCGAGGCGATGACCCTCCACCGCCTCCTCAAATACCAGCCCCGCACCCACGAGTTCGAGGTCAACGAGCGCAACCCGCTCCAGGCCGACGCCGTGATCGTGGACGAGGCGTCCATGCTCGACATCCTGCTCACCTACCACCTCGTCCGCGCGTTGCGGCCCCCGACGCTGCTCGTCCTCGTGGGCGACGTGGACCAGCTCCCCTCCGTGGGGCCGGGGAGCGTGCTCCGCGACGTCATCGCCTCGGGCGTGGCGGCCGTGGCGCGCCTCACCGAGATCTTCCGCCAGGCCGCTGCCAGCCTCATCGTGGCCAACGCCCACCGCATCAACACGGGGGAGATGCCGTTCCTCAAAGACCCCGGCGAGGAGGCCGAGCGCGACTTCTTCTTCCTCGAACGCGAGGACCCCGAGGCCGCGGCCGAGACGGTGCTCGACCTGTGCGCCCGCCGGCTGCCGGGCCGCTACGGCCTCGACCCCATTGACGACATTCAGGTGCTGGCCCCCATGCACAGGGGCACGGTGGGCGCCCAGGCGCTCAACGCCCGCCTTCAGGAGCGCCTCAACCCCACGGGCCAGCAGCACACCCTCGGCGGCCGCACCTTCCGCGTCGGCGACAAGGTGATGCAGATCCGCAACAACTACGACAAAGAGGTCTTCAACGGCGACCTCGGCCGCGTCGTCGCCCTCGCGCCCGAGGCGGGCCAGGTGATCGTGCGGATGGACGAGCGCGAGCTGGCCTACGGCCCCGAGGAGCTCGGCGAGATCGTCCCCGCCTACGCCATCACGATCCACAAGGCCCAGGGCAGCGAGTACCCTGCCGTCGTCGTGCCGCTCCTCACGCAGCACTACCTGATGCTCCAGCGCAACCTGCTCTACACGGCGGTCACCCGCGGCAAGCGCCTCGTCGTCCTCGTGGGCACGAAGCGGGCCGTGGCCATCGCCATCCGCAACGATCGCATCCGCGAGCGCCACTCGCTCCTTCGCGACCGCCTCGCCGCGGCCCGCCCGACGGGCCCCGGCCGCCCCGCAGCCCCCCCTCTCGAGGTGAAAGCACACCATGGCTGAGCCCGCACCGCGCCCTGCCGACTACGTGATGAAGGTGATGGCCAAGGCCGCCGCGATGAACCAGCAGGACCCCTTCCTGCGGGGCCGCCTCATCGAGCTGCCCGGCGCCGGCGACCTGATGATCACCGGCGACCTCCACGGCAACCTCTCCAACTTCCGCCGCATCACCCGCATCGCCGACCTGCCCCACCATCCCCACCGGCACCTCATCCTCCAGGAAGCCCTGCACGCCATGTACCGCGACACCCCCGACCGCTCCTACCAGCTCATCGAAGAGATCGCCATCTTCAAGACCGTCTACCCCGCCCAGGTGCACGTTCTCCTGGCCAACCACGACCTCGCCGAGCTGTACGGCCTCCAGATCATGAAGCAGGGGCGCTCCGTGCTGCGCGTCTTCGACGCCGCGCTCGAGGAGGCGTACCAGTTCAACAAGGACGTCGTGCGCAAGGCATACAACGGCTTCCTTCGCTCCTTTCCCTGGGCCGCCGCCACGCCGACCGGCCTCTTCGTCTGCCACTCGCTGCCCGACGCGAAGTACGTGGACCTGTTCAGCCGGCAGCTCTTCACCGACGCGGGGCCCGACACCGACATGGGGCGGGGCAGCCCGGCCTTCCACCTCGCCTGGGGGCGCGACCTCTCGGGGGAAGTGACCGCGGCCTTCGCTCAGCGCGTCGGGGCCGACCTCATTCTCACCGGCCACCACCCGTGCCGGAGCGGGCACACCGAGCCCAACCCCCGCCTTGTCATCCTCGACAGCAAGGACGCCCACGGGGCCTACGCCATCCTGCCCCTCGACGTCAAGCTGTCCCAGATCGAGGTCGTCTCCCGGATCAAGTTCCTCAACCTCTGAGGGGCTCGAGGGCCTTGGCGGCCTCGAGGGCGCGGCGGGCCTTGGCGGGGTCTTGCAGGCGCGCCGCCGCTTCTTTCAGCAGCGCGTGGCCGCGGGCGGGCTGGCCGAGGCTTTGCCCGTACAGCAGGCCCGCGGAGTAGAGCGCGTGGGCCGCCTGGGCGTGTCGGGGGTGGGTGAGCGCGAAGTGGTGGAAGGCCGCGGCCGCCTCGGCCTGTCGCCCGGCGCGGATGAGCCAGTTGGCCAGCGCGACGTGCGTCCGCTCGTCAATCGGCTCGGCGGGGAAGGCATCGAGGAAGGCCCGATACAGCTCGGCCGCGCCGGCGAAGTCCTCTGCCGCCACCTGCGACTGGAGCGCGGCCCGCATGCGGCCGGCCGCGGCCAGCTTCTCTGCCTGAGTGTCAGACGCGGCCGCGCTCTGAAGCGCCTGCTGCCTCGATGCGCGCTCGGTGAGCCGCGGCTTGTGGCGGCCCGTCAGGCGCGACAGCAGGTCGTAGTCGTCGCGCTCCACCCAGTTCCGCGACAGCAACAGCATCCCCAGGGCCGCTCCGACGGCGAAGCCGGCCAGGTGAGCCGCGACCGCCACGGCGCCGCCGGTGCCCGTCGTCGCGTGGTAGACGTCCCACGTGACATAGAATCCGATGATCCAGTAGGCCGAGCACCGGAACGTGCCGAAGAGGAACACTACGAAGTAGAAGATCTTCACGTCGTGGATGGGATAGAAGGTGAGGTAGGTGCCGACGACGCCGAAGATTGCCCCCGAGGCCCCGATGCAGGGGATGCCGGCCATCCACCCGCTGGCCATGAGCGCGTGGCCGAGGTCCGACAGATACGCGAAGGCCACGTAGGCCGCCAGGTAGCGCCAGTGCCCCAGCTTGTCGTTGACATTGTTCCCAAACGTCCACAGGAACACCATGTTCGCGAGCAGATGGATCACCCCGCCGTGGAGAAACGCCGAGGTCAGCGGCTGGTACCACCTCAGGTCGGCGGGCACCGTGCCGTAGACGGTCAGGTCAACCCCCTCGAACACCTGGACGCCAAAGACGGCCACGTTTGCCCCGATGATTGCCCAGTTCATCCACGGCAGCCGGCCCATCGGATTGTCCACGCCGTACGGAATCAGCACAGGGCCTCTCCTGGGGTTGCTCGCCAAAGTCTACAGCCCTGCCCCTGTCCTGTCAACGCGCCTCAGCATTGACTCGCCCACGGTGTGCCAGGGATATGGAGTGCGGCATCGCAGATGCCGCTTTGGTTCGCAGCGGAGCCGCGGAGAGATGGCCGGAGTCCCGCTTTGCTTTCCCGCCCGGGCCTTGCTAGAATCGGCGGCAGCGGAAAGGAGACCGATGAAGCGCAACCCGCCTCTGTGCTCGACTGTCGCCGTCGCCGCGATACTGGCTTGTCTGCCCGCACTCGCCGGGCAACCGAGCCGGCCGCGGATCCTCGAGGTCCGCCCCTCGGCGGCCGAGGTGGGCACCTTCGAGCCCTTCGAGCTCACAGTCCGCCTCGACGCCGAGTTCGCCAACCCCTTCGACCCAGATGACATTGACCTGTCGGCCGACGTGGCCGACCCCACCGGGCGGCTCCGCACGGTCCACGGCTTCCTCTACCAGGACTTCGACCGCGCCCTGAAGGACGGCAAGGAGCAGCTCGTCCCGCGCGGCGAGGCCGTGTGGAAGGTCCGCTACGCGCCGCTCGTGCCCGGCCTGCACCGGTGCCGGGCGCGCGTGCGCACGCGCGGCGGCGAAGCCGCCGGCGAGGAGACCAGCTTCCGCGCCGTCGCCTCGAAGAGCCCCGGCTTCATTCGCGTCAGCCCGCGCAATCCGCGGTACTTCGAGTTCTCGACGCGGCGGCCGTACTTCCCCATCGGCCACAACGTGTGCTGGGCCGACTCGCAGCTCAAGACCTACGACTACGACGACTACTTCCGCAAGATGGCCGCGGCCAACGAGAACTTCACCCGCATCTGGATGTGCTCGTGGAGCCTGGAGCTGGAGGGCAGCAAGCTCGACGACTATCGCCTCGACAACGCCTGGCGCCTCGACCACATCATCGCCTTCGCCCGCACCTACGGGATCCACTTCAAGCTCTGCTTCGACAACTTCTACGACTTCGCCCAGCGCCGCCACAGCCCCTACTGGCGCGCCAACGGCGGCATGTGCGACACGCCGGCCGACTTCTTCACCAGCCCCGCCGCCCAGGCCCACTACCGCCGACGCCTGCGCTACATCACCGCCCGTTGGGCTCACGCCCCGCAGGTCATGGCCTGGGAGTTCTGGAACGAGATGGACTACGCGCCGAGCGAGAAGGGCAACGTCCGCTCCCGCAAGGAGCCGTACATGCTCGACTGGACCGCCGCGATGGCGGCCGAGCTGCGCCGCCTCGACCCCTACGGCCACCTGGTGACGAACACCCTGGCCGCCTACACCGACTGGCCCGAGTTCTGGGCCATGCCGGCCCTCGACTTCGTGCAGCTCCACTCCTACATCCACGAGGGCTGGGAGCCGACGCCGAAGCAGTACGACGCGGCGGCCATGGTGCTCGACCAGGCGCAGGACTTCGTGCAGTTCCGCAAGCCCTTCCTCATCGCCGAGTTCGGCTACCACCCCAGCGGCGGCGAGAACCGGCTCAACGCGCTCGACCGCACGGGCATCCACCTGCACAACGCGCTGTGGGCCTCGTGCCTCAGCGGCGCCGCCGGCGCCCCCATGCTCTGGTGGTGGGACAACTACGTGGAGCCCAAGGACCTCTACTACCACTACCGGGCTCTGGGCCGCTTCCTGGCGGGGGTGGACTGGGCGGGCGAGCCGTGGCAACCCGTGCGCGACGACGACCGGTCGAATCTCCGCATCGTCGGCCTCCGCACCGCCTCCCAAGCGCTCCTCTGGTTCCAGGACCGCCGCAACACCTGGCACCGTCGCCTCGTGAAGCAGGAGCCGCCCCGGCTCCTCGAGCGCTTCCGCATTTGCCTCCCCGGCCTTCGCCCTGGCCGCTACCGCGTCGTCTGGTTCGACAGCTACAACGGCGCCACGATCACGGAGACCGAGGCGGCCGCCGACGAGGCCGGCTTGCCCATCGAACTGTCCCATCTGGTGAAAGCGCCCGACGTGGCGTGCCGCATCGGCCCCCCGGTCGAGGGCGGGGACCGCAAGCCGGCGTGGTGAAATGGGGAGCAGGGATGGGACCGATGGGACATATGGGACCCATGGGACCTGGCTAGCCCACTTGTCCCATGTGTCCCATAGGTCCCATATGTCCCACTTGCCGGCCCCACCTCACCGATACCCCGCCTTCAGTGCTGCCGGTGTGCGAATATCGTAGGGCTTCCTCTTCTTCAGCGGCAGCACGCCTTCGTCAATCATCTGCTGCAGAATCCGCCGGCGGTTGCGGACGGGGAGGCGGACGAGGGTGCGCGTGCGGGCGGATTCGTAGATGCCCATGAGAATCTCGTGCGTGCCCCAGGCCTTGCCAATCGAGATGGGCGGCTCGGGGCCGCCATTCATCCACCGCACCAGGCCCCTGACGTATTCGACCGGCAGGTCAATCTCGCGCTTGACCTCGATGGGCTTCCACTTGCCGCCCGTCGAGGCATTCATCAGCAGCGGCCCGCCGAAGAGGTCAATCGCGCCCTTCGTGCCGTAGAGCCACATGCCGCCCTTGGCCGCGCCGTCGAGCGGGGTGTCGGAATCAACGAGGCCGCGGGCGCCGCCCTCGAAGCCGATGAGGGCGGCGAGGCGGTCCTCGACCGGGTGGCAGCGTTCCCAGCGATTGGTCGAGCGCTCGACCTGGGCGAGCACCCACTCGCCATCCCGGTCGCCGAGAACGTAGCGCATCATGTCCACGTAGTGGCTGTGCGTGTTGGTCAGGCCGCCCCCGCCGCGGGCGACGAGGGTGTGCACGTCGCCGATGGCGCCCCGCGCGATGAGCTGTCTGGCTCGGGTGAGCCGGCGGCTGTAGCGGCGCTGGTGGGTGATCATCAGCTTCGCGCCGCTCTTCTCGGCGGCCTTGCGCATCGCGTCGGCCTCGGCGATGCTGTAGGTCATCGGCTTCTCGCACAGGATGCCCTTCACGCCCGCCTTGCACGCGGCGACGACGAGGGCCGCGTGGTGCTGCGCCCAGGCGCAGATGCTCACGCACTCGGGCTTCTCGCGGCGGAGCATCTGGCGCGCGTCGGCGTAGGCGTGCTCGGCGGGCACGCCGAACTCCTTGCAGAAGCCTTCGAGGTTGGCGGGCTGGATGTCGCAGGCGGCCACGAGCTGTCCCAGGCCGCTCTTGATCCAGCCGCCCATGTGATACCGCGAGATGCCGCCGGTGCCGACCACGGCGAGGCGATACTTGGTGGGCATAGAGCCATCTCCTCTTCTCCACGCCCCCGCCGAGCTTGTCTCGGTGGGGCGAAGGATTGGCCACTACCGAGCCTGCCCGCCCCACCCCTCTCCCTCTCAGGGAGAGGGCAGGGTGAGGGTGTCCACGTGGTGCGACCCTCCCCCCACCCCCTCCCTGAGAGGGAGGGGGGTAAGGGGGGGGCCGCCGCGTGTAGTCGGCAATCCCCGGCTCCACCGACACAAGGTCGGTGGGGGCCAAGAAGCCACGCATCGGGCGGGCGATGGGCTATTCCGCCAGGTCCTTGATCGCGCTGACGACGCTGTTCACCAGCGTCGGGATGTCCTTCTCGGGCACGGAGCAGAAGGCGATGCGGATGCCGTTGATCTTGCCTGCCTCGTTGGGCACGACGCCGACTTTGTACTTCGAGATGAGGTGCTCGGCGAGCTTGTTGGCCGGCACGCCCTCGACGTCGCAGAAGCAGAAGAAGCCGGCGTTGAAGGGCAGCGGCTTGAGCTGGGGCAGGTCCACCTTCGCGAGCTCCGCCTGGAGGAGACGGGCGCGCCGGCCGAGCACGTCCACCGCCCGCTGCCGCTCGGCCAGAATCGTGTCCATCTGGCCCAGGGCCTTCACGATGGCCGACTGGACCGGGCGGGTACAGTTCGACACGGTGCTGCGGATGATGCCGCCGAGCTTGTTGTCCAGCTCCTCCTGGAGGGCCTTGCGGTCCACGTCGAGGGCCGAGGGGAGGCCGAAGGTGAGGAAGCCGAGGCGCCCGCCGTAGAAGAGGAACTCCTTCGAGATGCCGTCGAGCTTGATGGGCAGGATGCGGCGATGGGCGTCGCACAGGTTCCCGAAGATCGAGCGCTGGAGGGCGGTCGGGTCGTAGACGTAGCCCTCGTAGGCGTCGTCGCACAGCACGACGATCGGCTTGCCCGCCTGCTCCACGACCTCCACCAGGGTGTCCACGATGGGCTGCACGAGGTCCTGCGGCGGGTTGAAGCCGACCGGGTTGTTCGGGAAGTTGAGCATCAGGACGGCTTTGGGCTGCGCCGCGAGGGTGTCGAGGAGCTTGCGCTGCATGCCCTTGAGGTTGAAGCGGCCGCCGTCGAAGAAGGGAAACGTCTCGATCCGCCCGCCGATGTGCCGCTCCACCACGTTGCTGTAGTTCTCCCACAGCCGGTCGGGGGAGACGACGACTTCCTCCTTGTCCACCAGCAGCTTGGCGGCCATGAAGATGCCGCCCGTGACGCCCGGCGTGACGGCGGGGAGGGTGAGGCACGGCTCCACGCGGTCGCGCAGGTCGCCCACCTTGCGCAGGATCCAGGCGCGCCAGGCGCTTCGCAGATCGGGCAGGCCGAGCATGGGGGCGTAGGGCACCGTCTCCTCGCTCTGGAGGCCCGCGAAGTAGCGCTGGACCGAGGGGATGTAGAAGGTCACGGCCTTCTCCGGCGCACCCTCCACGATCTCGCTCTCGGGCCCCTGGGCGCTCCCGATCGTCGCATTGATCGTCGCCTCCTTCTTCGCGCGACCCGTCCAGTAGAAGATGCCTTGCGGCAGCCAGATGCTCCGGCCGAACGACGACAGCAGGTTCGTGATCCCTGAGTTCTTCAGTGCCTCGAATTCCATCGGATGCCTCGCTCCTTGCCTTGGGGACGATGTGTGGGGGCCTGGCGGCCACGGGGACTTGTCCCGGCCCGCAAGAGTATACCGGCCCGCATGCGGGGAGTCAATGCTCTGGGTAGCCGACCTGTCGCATCTGGCGGATGGCGGCGACGTAGCCGGCGATCTCGCCGGCCGTCAGGGCGCGGCGGAGGATGAGCACCTCGTCAATCGCCACGCCAGGGCTGCCGCGGGTGCCGATCGTGAGATCGCTCAGCCTGTCTTCCTCGTTGAAGGGTCGGCCATCCGTCCGTACCGACCAGGCGAGCCGGCCATCGGTGTAGACCTCGACGAGCGAGGCCCCCTGGATGACGAGGGCGGTGTGGTGCCACACGCCCGTCCTCAGCTCGATGTGCTCGGCCCAATCCGCGTCATAGATGCCATTGACGTTTTGGATGCCGGGGAAGTAGTAGACCTGGAGGATGGCGGCGTTGCGCTGGAGCGCACACCAGTCGCCCTTGCCCCGTGAGAAGTGCGAGATGATGCCCCGCCCCTGGAGGTGCGCCAGGCCGAAGCCGCTGTCAATCTTCGCATCCTCGGCCAGCGCCCACCAGAACATCACCGTGAGCGGCTTGTGGGGCGAGAGCTCGGGGCTGCGCAACTGGAGCGCCCCGCTCTTGCCCGTCAGCGCGCCTCGCCCGCGCATCCCCTCGGGAACCGAGTTGACGTTGCCCACCTGCGCCGCATCCGCCGCGTTGACCTCTGGCCTCCCGCCGATCTGCTCGAAGCCGTGGTAGTAGATCAGCCTGTCCTCCAGCGCGGGAGGCACGCCCAGGAAGGGCGTCAGCTCGCGGTGCGATGGGGCAGTGACGGGGGGCACAGGCGGACGGCACGCGGTGGCGAGCAGCACGAGGAGCGCACAGGCCATCAGCCCACCAGATCGTCTCATCGCGACAGCATCCTGAACTCGCGGACATCGTGCTTCTTGATCGTCAGCCTCAGCTTGTTGCCCTCGACGGGCACCTCCTTGTCGGTCTCCGCATCGAGGAGCTTGTAGCCGCCCTCGAAGCCGAGCGGCTTGGGGTCAATGGTGATCGTCGCGTCGGTATCCTTCTCGGCGTAGCTGACGACGGCGAAGACCGCCTCCTTGCCCTTGAGCGAGTAGGCGATGGTCGGCAGATCGGGGCTGTCGGCCACGATGGGCTGGGGGCGGTCGTCCCAGTAGCGATAGACCTCGATGCCCGGCGTCTCGACGAGGCGGTGGACGTGTTTGAAAAGGGAACTCCAGGCCTTCCCGCCGCCCCAGCCGTCCAGCTCGTGGACGAGGCAGACGGCGGCGAAGGTGCGTTGCGTCCAGGGGTCGTTGGCCAGCTTGCCGTGGTCGCCGAGGAGCACGGGCCACACGCCCGCCAGCTCGCCCGTCGAGACGAGCAGGATGTACTCGCGGGGGAAGCGATACTGCACGTCGCCCTCCGAATACTTCCACTCCCAGTCGTACTGCACCGTGGCGAAGGAGTAGAGGGGGAGGATGTTGGTCGAGGTCATGTGGGGCATGGTGATAGGCCGCATGCCCCGCTCGTTCATGTAGACGAACGACCGCTTGACCAACTCGCGGAGGCCCCAGAGGCCGTTCGATGGCATCGTCGAGCCGTCGGCCCCCTTGCAGGCGCTGGTCATCGCGGTATTGTAGGAGCCGACGAAGAAATAGTTGTCCCAGTAGACCCCTTGGTTGCCGCCGATGTCGAAGCTCTTGCCGTACCACCAGAGGGCGTGGTCAATATAGCTGTCGGACGGGACGATCTTGATCTCGCCGATGCCCTTGCCCTTGCCCACGGTGCGGAAGTCGGAGAGGCCCCACTCGTCCTGGAACGTCTGGAACTCATCGGCGAGCTGGTAGCTCGCGCGGTTGTAGTAGAAGACCATCTTCTTGCCGTAGCGCGAGCGGAGGTTGTGGCGGACGTGTGCGATGGCGCTCTTCACCTTCTCCTCGCCGTACGGCTCGAAGTACTTTCTGCCGTGCTCGATGACCTTGTTGACCTCGTCGTCGCTGAGCTTCTCCTTGTTCCCGCGGGCGATGGCTTCCCAGAACAGCATGTCCTTGCCTGCGGGATAGACCGAGCCGCAGTCGCCGAGTGCCAGCCAATTAATGTCGGTGCCGAGGAGCGTGTAGTTCTCGCGGTGCCATGCATAGCGCCAGTTGCCGATTCGCGGCTTCACGGGCGCCGCCTGGAGGCCGAAAGTGATGGTCATCCCTTCCTTGATCGTCGTCGGCTTGTTGATGAAGTGGACCCGCAGGATGAGCTGGTCGCCCTTCCGCACGAGGTCGAGATTGGGCTTGGCGGGATCCCACGCCCAGCCCTTGTCGTTCTCGCAGAACCACGAGAGCCCGCGCACCGGGCTTCCGAGATAGATGTACGAGCAGAAGCCCTTCGGGAAGTCGTTAACCTGCACCTTGCTGCTGTCCCACACCACCCCCTCGCCCTTCGGCACGCGGGCGTAGATGGTGTTGCGGATGCCGTCGCCCATTGCGTGAATCATCGGCATCATCTGGTCATTGAGAGGGATTTCCAGGCGAAGCGCGCCCAGACCCTGGCTGTACATGGCGGGCAGCTTGAGGTCAACCCGCATCATCCCGTCGTAGTCCCAGGTGGAGCGGAGCTCCCAGGGGATCGATTTGCCCCTGGTCTCGGCGACGACTCCATGTGGGAGCGCTTCGCGGAACCTCAGAGCATCCGGCTCGAAGGCGGCGCCCTCGGCGACGAGGCGCATGGGCGCGGCGAGAAGCGGCTTGCCTGCGGCGACGACCTGGTCCCACAGGCCAAAGTCGTTCATCGTGTGCTCGCGGAGGACGGTGGAGACCTTCTTGCCCTCGACCTGGATGGGGGTGAAAGGCGGATAGACCTTGGTGCTGGTGCCGAGGCCCTTGTGCTCCCATTCGTAGAGGGTGCGCTCGAATTCCTTCACCAATTCGCCCTTCGGCACGTTCTGGCCCTGGGCAGTCAGGGCGATCTCGTACTGGCCGTCGAGGTGGGGGAGGGCGAACTGAAGCTCCTGACGGCCATCCTTGAAGGCGTCGAACGTGACGGACTTGACGGCCCGCCGCCGCCCCTTTGGGCGGATGGCGCAGGTGAGCTTCTCCAGCTTCGCGTCCTGCGGCAGGTTCGACACGTCTGCCAACACCCGCATGGCGTTCTTGTAGGGGTAGTAGGCGAACTGGAAGTCAATGGGCAGCACTTCCTTCTTCCTGGTCGTCCAGCGCCACGGCTCGCCCTTCTGCCAGGCGACCGAGCGCTGGTAGAGGGTCACCTTGCCATCCGCCGAGGTCACGGAGAGGCCGAGGTGGAACTTGCGGGTCGAGTCGTCCTTGGCCTTGATGGCCACTTCCTTCCTCTCGCCGGGGGCGAGGGTGAGCATTTCGGAGTTGATCA
>Ga0307380_10002035_pt1 | contig 29007 bp, 23 predicted proteins | sample UN3MG_FD_202239 | JGI IMG/M metagenome (GOLD analysis project Ga0307380, IMG submission 202239) | Soil microbial communities from Risofladan, Vaasa, Finland - UN-3 | ecosystem: Environmental > Terrestrial > Soil > Coastal area > Acid sulfate soil | place: Finland: Risofladan, Vaasa | collected... | reverse complement strand
GGCTCTCCTATCCCCTCTGGGGTCTCGCGGTTGGTCTTCTCATATCCAATACCGTCGGGGTCCCCAAGTGGCTGGCGGTTGCAGTACGTACGGAGCTGTACATAAAATGCGGCCTCGTCGTGCTCGGCGCGGAGATCCTGTTTACAAGGATTCTCGCACTCGGCCCCTACGGACTTGTCATTGCCTGGGTGGTTACTCCTATCGTACTCTGGGTGATGTTCATGTACGGAACCAGGGTGCTGAAGATGGAGCGTGAGCTCGCGCTTCCCATTTCGGCGGCGGCCTCTGTGTGCGGTGTATCGGCCGCTATTGCAACCGGTGCCGCGTGCAAGGCAAAAGACGAGTACATAACGATCGCCGTGGGACAGACCCTGGTCTTCACCGTATTCATGATGGTAGCCATGCCGGCCCTCGCCCGTTTCCTCGGCCTGAGTGAGCTGATGGCAGGCGCATGGATAGGAGGTACGGTCGATTCCACCGGTGCTGTCCCGGCTTCGGGCGAGATGATCGGACCGCTCGCTATGGAAGCTGCGGTGACCATCAAGATGATACAGAACATACTCATCGGTATCATTGCTTTTGTCGTGGCCACGTTCTGGGTGACCCGCGTAGAGAAGACGAAAGACGGGCGCAAACCGAGCGCCTGGGAGATATGGTTCAGAATGCCGAAGTTCATCATCGGTTTTATCTTTGCTTCGATTGTATTCTCCTTTGTTCTCATACCCGCACTGGGCAACGATTCGGTGAACGGTATATTGAAAGTAACGAAGGTCTTCCGGACGGAGTTCTTCGCCCTCGCATTTGTGAGTATCGGTCTTCACAGTAACTTCAGAGAGCTCGGGAAATACTTCAAGAAGGGCAAGCCGCTCCACCTCTACTGGGTAGGCCAGACGTTCAACATCCTTCTGACACTGCTCTTTGTATGGCTCATGCTCAGCGGTACAGTATTCAAGCTCCCGTCCTTCTGACGATTGACGAATCGAACGTAAGTCTGCGCCTCCATAGAACATGGAGGCGCGTTGTATATCCGGAGACAGGTTTTCACTATGCGGCGAAAAAAGGATCGGGTGCTGCGCGCACTTCAGATTGAGGTCACCAGCCGGTGCACGCGCTCCTGCAGCGTATGCCCGAGATCACAGCTTTCGGAAAGGTGGATAGACGGCGACCTGACTGAGGGACTGTGGAAGCTGCTGGAACCAGGCCTCGATCTGGCAGAGCATGTTCATCTGCAGGGATGGGGAGAGCCGCTCTTACATCCCAAGCTTCCGACCTGGGCTGCACGCGCTCGGGAAGCCGGGTGTACAATCGGTATCACTACCAACGGGGACCTGCTTCCCGATGCACTGTCATGGCTTGTCGAAGGCGCCGTAGATCTGATTACAATCTCGACAGCAGGATACAAAGGCTCCCACAGTCGCCTTCGGGACAACTCGGAGTTCATTCGCGTGATCTATTACGCACATGAGCTGATTGTGAAGCTGCGCGAGCACGGCGTCAAGGCGAAAGTCAAGCTCAGCTATCTGCTTACCCGATCGAATGCTCACGAGCTTCCAATGGCTGTTCGGGCCGCCTCCGATGCAGGCATCGATGAGCTCTACGTAATCCATCTCGACTGCAGGACTTCAGCCTTCCAGTTCGCCGAATCGGCGTTCAGCGGGAGATCCCTGACCCCCGGAGTCGATGCATACCTGAAGGAGGCGGAGAAGTCGGCACGGAGAAACAGGATCAGGTTTCGTGGTCCGGCAGCCAATGGGGAAAAGGTGCTCGCCTGCGCCCTGAACCCCATGCACTTTGCCTTTATAACGTGGCGGGGTCTTGTAGGGCCGTGCACTTACCTGCTCCTTCCGATCGAAGGGGCTATACCGCGGTGGGATGAATCGGGGATGCGCCATGTTGATCCTGTTGCCTGGGGCGATCTCAATCAAGAGCCTTTGTCGCGAATCATGGGTTCTGATTTGAGAACACGATTTGTCGAGCCTTTCGGTAGAAGGCTCGCTGCCGAGGACCGTTTCCTTAAGGCCCTGGACCTGGAACAGTCGGTTCGTGCTCTGAGGGCGATAGATGATGCCGTCAAAGAAAGGAGAAGGGCGCTCGAAGAAAATCCCTTTCCCGGTTCCTGCACCGGATGCCCGAAGTCGCTTGGGTGGTAGTATGATCCGTTGCTCACGCTGTCCTGCTGGAAAAATAGGGACAGCGCCCATTTTCTTTCTCACTATTGCACTTATCTATGTTTTATGTGAAGTAGAAGAATAACTCTTGTTCAAAAATAGGCGCTACCCCCATTTTTCCGATTTACCTCACTTTACTTAATAGCACGGCGTTGTGTAAATAAATTTGCATTCCTGAGATGAGAAGTAAAAATAAAAGGGGTCAGGTCTACACATTGGACAAAATGTCGATTTATCGATAAGAATCCGTTGGGACCTGCAATCCGGATTTACGAAACTCCTCTCTGATACTAAAACGAATAGTATCAAATCTTCACTCTCCACAATTTGGTGAAAAATAGGGACAGCTCCCATTTTTCCTCTTACCTGTCTTCGGATCTCAGCAGTATACTATGTCGATAACAACAGGGGATAAATTGGGACAGCGCCCATTTTCTTTCTCACTATAGCACTTAAATATGTTGTATGTGAAGTAGATGCATAACTCTTGTTCAAAAAAAGGGCGCTGTCCCCATTTTTAAATCCGGGAAGAAGCGATGAAGGAAATCCTGAAAATCATGAAGTTCTTGAGGCCGTATGCAGGCGCCATGGCGGTGGCCCTTCTGCTTCTGCTGTTTTCCTCCGGTATATTGCTGGTCCAGCCTAAACTGACCCAGTGGGCAATAGACGGAGGAATCAGAACCGGCAGTGTCCGGGTCGTTCTGACTGCCTCTCTTGCGGTTCTCGCCTCAGCCATTGCAAGCAGTGCCCTGATGTACGCATGCGGAATCCTTCTGATCCGCTCCAGCCAGAAAGCGGGTCACGATATGAGGAACCGTCTCTTTGCCAGGGTAGCTTCTTTTTCCTTTTCGAATTTTGACAGATGGAGAACGGGTGAGCTCATGGTACGGCTCAACTCGGACGTCAACAGGGTCCTCATGTTTTTCAGGATGGGGTTCCATATGCTGACCCAGGCTGTCTTCATCCTTATCGGCGCGGTCATCCTCATGTTTCTTACTAATGCCAGGCTGGCTGTCATATTGACCTGCATGATGGCGGGCTTGCTCCTTCTCTTCTTGTTATTCTCGAGAGTGATACGTCCCATCTTTTTAAAGATGCGGGAGGCCCTAGCCAGCTTGAACAATACGCTCCAGGAGAGCCTGGCAGGTGCCAAACTGGTCCGGGCCTTCTCGCGGCAGGATGTGGAGAAACAAAAGTTCGGAAAGCGGAACAGGGACTTTTACAACCTGTCCATCAAGGCGGGGATTATCATAGGCTGCGTGATGCCGTTTCTTATGCTGATCGGGAACCTGGCAATACTGCTGGTGCTCGGGCTGGGGGGCGGTGGAGTCGCTGCAGGAGGGATGACCCTGGGACAGATGACAGCCTTCAGCAATTACGCGATGATGATGGTCTTCCCGATCGTGATGCTGGCTATGGTCATCAGCTTCATGATAATGGCCTCGGCGTCGGCAGAGAGAGTGTCAGAGGTCCTCCAGACGGAACCCGGCCTGAAAGAAAAGGAGGGCGCTCTCCATCTGAAAGAATTTCGAGGGCGCATGGAGTTCGAAAACGTCTCGTTCCACTATGGAGACGGCAATAATGCGCTCACAGGCATCAATCTGATAATCGAACCGGGAGAAAGGATCGGTATTATCGGTACCACCGGGTCCGGTAAATCAACGCTTGTCAATCTGATCCCGCGTTTTTATGACGTCACGGCCGGCGTCCTCCGATTGGACGGTCATGATACCAGGGATCTCTCCTTTGATACGGTTCGGGGGCATATCGTGGTCGTGCTCCAGGAAACGGTCCTTTTCTCCGGCACCATAGCCGAGAATATTTATTTCGGCCGCCCGGATGCGACGATGGAAGAGGTGCAGGAGGCGGCACGTGCGGCGTGCGCCGAGGAGTTTATTCTCGAAAAGAAAAAGCAGTATGACGAACAGGTCGGCGAACGCGGGATGGGCCTGTCCGGCGGCCAGCGCCAGCGGATCGCTATCGCCCGTTCCCTCCTTGCCAGGCCAGACATCCTCATACTGGATGACGTGACATCCGCCCTCGATCTTCAGACCGAGAACAGGGTCATACAAAACCTCTACACTCTCCCGGGAAAACGGACAACGATCATCATCAGCCAGAAGATCAATTCAGTGAAAAGAGCGGATCGTATTCTTGTCCTGGACCAGGGACAGGTCCGGAACGTCGGTACCCACGACGAGCTTCTTAAAAGCTCACCGATCTACAGGGAGATCGAAGAGACACAGAACGCCGATGCCGTGGAGCAGGGCGATGAGTAAATCGAGGGTCCCGGTAAGACCGGGCGGTTTCAGAGGACACGGCGGTATTCCCTTGGAGAAGGCGAAGGATTTTAAAAAGACAGGATTGCGGCTTTTGCGGTTTTTCGGAAGGGAGAAGGGGCCTTTGTTCCTGGCCCTCGTTCTTCTCGGGGCGTCGGCCTACTTCAGCGCAAAAGCGCCTGCTGTGATGGGAAATGCCATTACCAACCACCTGGAAAGACAGATGAATCTGCCCCTCTTCTTTCAGCAGATTCTGTTTCTGCTCCTGCTCTATCTCGGTGCATTTGTCACGAGCACGATTGGGGCTGTCATCGTCGCCTTCATTTCGAACAGGATAATCTTCAGGATGCGCAAGGAGGCGTTCGGTCATGCACAGCGGCTCTCGATCTCCTATTTCGACCGAATGGGAATCGGCGATATCATCTCGAGGCTTACCAATGATATAGAGATGGTCTATAGTTTCATCTCCAACGGTCTGGTGAGCTCCATCAACGGAATCTTTACGATAATTTCGGTACTCATCGCAATGTTTCTTCTCAATCTTCCGATGACACTCATACTGCTTGTCTCTGTGCCAGTGATGGTGATCATCGTGTTTTTTATCGGCAAGGTCGTGAGGAAGAGGGCGGTGGAGAACCAGAAACAGGTCGGACAGCTTTCCGCGGCGATCGAGGAGTCTGTGAGTGGTATTAAGGTGATTCAGAGCTTTCACCAGCAGGAGAAGCGGAAGAAAGAGTTCGAAGGAGTGTCCAAAGCTGCGCGGGACGCCGCCATTAAAATGGAGATTTCCTCCTATACGATGATGCCGGCCATACAGGTGGTAAACGGACTGGCCCTCGCCCTTGTGCTCGGCTTCGGAGGGGTGATGGTGATCGTCAATCCGGCCGTCTACTCGATAGGCCTCGTAGTGGCTTTCATCGTGTATGCGAACAGGTTCATGCAGCCCTTTCAGCAGATTTCCAATGTCTACAGCCTCTTCAACTCCGCCCTGGCGGGCGCGGAGCGTATATTCGAGGTGTTCGATTCGACTGAGGAGATAAGGCAGTCACCCTCTCCGCACCCCGCCTTTGATATTGAAGGGCATGTGGAGTTCAGGTCGGTCTCGTTCGGGTATGACCCCAAAAAGCGGGTGCTTACCGACATCTCCCTGAAGGCAGGTCCCGGGGAGCTGACTGCGATAGTCGGCCCCACAGGGGCGGGAAAGACGACTATCGTCAACCTGCTCTCCAGGTTTTATGACATTGAAGAGGGGGAGATCCTTATCGACGGGAAGAATATCAAAGAGTATGACCTTAACGCGCTTCGGTCCAGGCTGGGAGTGGTACTTCAGGAGCCTTTCTTCTTCGCCACGACGATCAGGGAGAACCTCCTCTACGGCCGTCCTGATGCGTCAGAAGAAAGGATGATAGAGGCAGCGAAAACTGCGAACGCCCACCACTTCATAAGCCTCTTGCCGAAGGGGTACGATACCGAGCTCACCGAGCGCGGCATGAACCTCTCCCAGGGGGAGAGGCAGCTGCTCGGGATCGCCCGCACCATCCTCTCAGATCCGAAGATTCTCATTCTGGACGAGGCGACCAGCAGCGTCGACAGCCTTACCGAGCGGCACATTCAGAAGGCGGTACGAGGCCTCATGAAGGGGAGGACCAGCTTCGTCATCGCCCACAGGCTTTCCACAATAAAGAGGGCGGACCGCGTGCTTGTGGTCCACGATCACAGGATAGTCGAGCGGGGGACGCATGCCGAGCTGATGGCCGCAGGCGGCTTCTACAAAAAGCTATATACTATGCAGTTCGAAAAGGCGGAGATCACGGAGACTACATTCGAGTCGTAGCCGGAAATCCGGAAAAATAGGGACAGCCCCCATTTTCTTTCTCACCATTGCACTTATCTAAAAAACAGGAGTCGAAAAAATTAGTTCTTGGTGAATGATTAGTATGTTCAACAAGAAAAGATATTGATGAATAAGTTGGTTTACTGTAACTATTTCACTCGCAACTAATTAGTAGTTGATGATAGAAGCACCAACTACAGAATTGGTTCTTTTATTTCTTATATGTAAATTTATAATATTTAATAAAATAGCTGTATCAACGAAAAATTCTAATTATTATCAGGAACCAATTCGTGAGCTGGTGTATAAAGCAATGTTAGTGAATTGGTAATTATTCACCAGCGACTAATTAAGCAAGATGTCCCCTTAATTGTATTTATATAGCAATTTAATTGACAGTTATTCTGCAAATATTTCCCTTCTATCGAGTTTTTTCATCCTGAGCACTCCCTCGATATGACTAGTGAATCTTTCTTTTAGATCCGGGTCTATTTCTTTTATCGCGATCCCCAACATGTTGCCCTGAATGGTTCGCACATCACATGTAAATTTGAGTATCAAATTGCTCGAAATATTTGCCTCAACTGCCAACTCATCTCCGACTATGAAAGCCTGATTCACACGCATGGCGATTCCGCCCTCGGATATATCGGTTATTATCCCTTCACCTCTGATGTCTCCCATATAATAGACAGCCTTATACTCCACTGGGATCCTTGTGTACCGCAATCCATTTTCTTTTTGATAGTTATACTCCATATTTCACCCTTGTTTCATTAAATATTCGCAACCATTCATTATCTCGAGCTCATTCTCTTAGGGATACAAGTTTATACAGGCCCGTTTTTACAATAAAAACAAAAACCCAATTAATATAATATTATACTGTAGTATACTCAATATTTAAAAATTTACCACCTTAAGAGTATATCATATTTAACAACCTACGGTTTAAGTATCCGTTGAAGTTATCCATGAGTGATTATATCAAGAGGGAAAAATAGGGACAGCGCCCATTTTCTTTCTCACCATTGTACTGCACTAAAAAACAAGAGTCGAAAAAATTAGTTCTTGGTGAGTGATTAGTATGTTCAACAAGAAAAGATATTGACGAATAAGTTGGTCTACTGTAACTATTTCACTCGAAACTAATTAGTAGTTGATGATAAAAGCACCAACTATAGAATTGGTTCTTTTATTTCTTATATGTAAATTTATAATATTTAATAAAATAGCTGTGTCAACGAAAAAATCTAATTATTATCAGGAACCAATTCGTGAGCTGGTGTATAAAGCGATGTTAGTGAATTGGTAATTAAGCCGTACCGTACACCTGTCTGTCGTACGGTACGGAGAATGCACCAGCGACTAATTAAGCAAGATGTCCCCTTAATTGTGTTGCTTTTCTTTGATGCCGCAGTAGAATTGATGGTGTTTTGTATAGAATCTCATAAGGCTTCCTCCCTGGGTATGGATTCTTGACTACGGTAATTATACCCTGCCTTCTGAAGGGGGCCTTAATGAGTATCATGTCACTGGATCGGACCGGGTACGCAGGGGATTTTGATATAGCTTCACGTCTTACCCGGCCGATCAGCTCCAAGCATTAGGCAGCCTACTTCAGATGGCTGCTATTCAATGTTTGAAAGAGCCCAATAAAATGAGTGCTAAAAATCAGAGCAATAGAGCCACGGTACGCAATCTGGTGATTTTCACTATTGTCGTGATTGCGATTGGCTGGATTGGGCGTGGAGTGGATGTGCTAATGGGCAACCCGGCTTCAGAAAGTCTCGGTATGCTCTTGTGGATTATTACGCCAATTGTAGCTTCCATGCTGCTTCGGGCATTTGCCGGGGATGGCTGGAAGGATTTTGGAATAAAACCACACATCAAAGGGAATGCGGCGTGGTACGTTATCGCGCTTCTCGTCTATCCCGTGGTGACGGCGCTCGCCTTGATAATCGGCAGAGGATTAGATTTGATCGAATTTCCTGATTTCTCCCTGAAAGCACTTGGGCTGATCCTTCAGGTTTTCGCGATGGGCCTCCTGCCGCAATTCATTAAGAATATTTTTGAAGAGGCTGCCTGGCGCGGCTACCTCACTCCGAAAATTTATTCACTTCGCCTGAATGATTTCGTAGGACACCTGATCGTCGGACTCGTTTGGGGTGCATGGCACATTCCATACTACCTGTTTTACCTGGATCGAGCTGTTCTCCAAAGCTTCACTACGTTGGACTTGACGGCCTTCATCCCCTTGTCGATCGTGGTGATGATCTCCTGGGCAATGGTGTATGGTGAGATTCGCCTTTTGACTAATTCGATCTGGCCGGCGATTCTGATGCACATGGTGGAAGACGCATTTCTCAACCAACTCTTGACAGAGCACCATATCCGGATCATACCGGGGACAGACTGGCTGGTTTCGCCGATGAATGGACTCATCAGCATCTTCTTCTTCATCGCGATTGGAGTTGGTTTGCACCAATTACGAATAAAAAAGGGACAGCCCGTACACATGTGACAAATTGCCGATTTATCGATAAGAGTACATAGGGACCTGCAATCCGGATTTACGAAACTTGTCTCCGCTTCTACACCTCATAGGATCAATCCTTCACTCTCCACAATTTCTGAGAATAGTTAGAGGCTGAAAGATAGGGACAGCTCCCATTTTCTTTCTCACTATTGCACAAAACTATGTTGTATGTAAAGTAGAGGCATAACTCTTGTTCAAAAAAAGACGCTGTCACCATTTTTCCATAAAATATCCAGAGATAAGTGTCGTGTCCCTAAGTAAAGTGGCCCCATTGATTATCCCGCGTTTTCTGTCTCACACTTTAAGATTTACCTCTCTTTACATTTCTCGTGTGAGCGTATTTCCATAATGGCCTACCACGGACATCGTGGAGTTGCTTTAATAAGATTTGCATTTCTGAGGCAAGGGGGATAAAATATAAATAAAGAAAGGTTAAAAAAATAATTAAGATCATATATACTGTATAAATTTATTTTGGATAAATAGACTGCAATAATGAAGTTCTTCAGAGTGATATACTTCATATTTGCAGTATACTCAGTAGTTGGAGCTACAGAGATAACAACCAAAACCCTGGTGGTCTGAATGCGGGACTGTCCATTGGGGTAAACTAATTCCCGCAAATAAGGAGGTGCATAATGGCAATGGTAAGACGGGATCCGGAGCGAGAGATGGAGGATATGTTCGACCGCTACACGAGAGCGGTGGGGCAGCCTCGGGCTGGAAGCCAAGAGGTCATCGCAACAGGCGACTGGACTCCCCGGGTAGACATCGCTGAGACCGACAAAGCATTCGAGATCAAGGCGGAGATTCCCGAGGTCAATAAGGATGATGTCAAAGTTACTGTACACAATGGTGTCCTGACAGTTCAGGGAGAGAGAAAACTGGAAAAAGAAGAGAAAGGGAAAAAGTTCCATCGAGTCGAGCGGTACTACGGGAGCTTCACCCGTAGCTTTACGTTGCCTGACAATGTCGATGAAACTAAAATTAGCGCTTCGTTCAAGGATGGCGTGCTGAATCTCCAGATTAAAAAGACTGAGGAGGCAAAACCGAAATCCATCGAGGTCAAAGTGGAGTAAAAAGACAGAAGCTCCAACCATCGCTTGAACTCGTACTCCAGTCGCCGCAATTTGTTGTGGCTCCTTGCGCCGCTTATCCGCAGCCCGTTAGCCGGAATCTTGGATTCTTTGAATCAAAAGGGATTTGAAATACCGGAAGCAACTAAAGACGCTACATTCTTGATTACGACAAGTTGGCAAGCCCTCGGACGTACCACTCAAGGCGGCGAACGCACCATGACCTGTAATTGTACTGTTGTTCTAGTTTTTGCTGCATTCTACATAGAGGCAAACCTGACTCACATAATCGATGAAATGAACGATATTGAGAAAATGAGGGATTTCTTTCATCCCACTCAATTCCCCGGTCTGAAAAATAAGCTCAGCTGGTTCTACAACAAGTATGTCGAAGAAGGAAAAGCCACTTCGAAGAGGGAGTTGTACGCGGACGGCTTTCGAAAAAATCTATTGGAAAGGTTCCGGGATTTGAGGAGATACACAGATTTAGGAATGACGTAGCTCACGGCGTCATAGATAAGTCACTTGCTAACCTTGATGATAACAAGAGACTGCGAGGTCAGGCCATAGACATAGTCAGAGACCTATTCGACATTGCCGCGATCGCAGGGCACGAGATTCAGAGGGTTGTAACATACAGCATGGCAATCTCATCTGGTCCGGACACGGAGGAGCCCTGATCGAGAAGGGTGTGGCGATTCCGGCTAACCATTCGCTAGAGCGGACTAGGGATGCGGCACGAAATGACAGTAAAGTTGTATGATATGAGTGGCGAGAAAAGGTAGCGGTCGGGAATACCCCGGTCGCTTAGCTCAAAACCGTTAGGTGGAACTAGTAGACAAAAGAGATATCGATGAGAACAAAAGTGGGTCTGTGGATTGACCATAGGAAGGCTATTGTCATGTCTGTTACGGACAAAGGGGAAGAGATAGGACTGATAATATCGAAGGTAGAAAAACAGCTCCGCCGTTCCGGTGATTCACCTCTTACGGGGCCCTATGAATCACTGCAAGTACCGGAAAGTGATAGCCGCCAAAAAACTTTTACGGGACATCTCAACATTTATTACGATGCGGTAATCGCGTGTATTCGTGATGCAGAATTTATTCTGATATTTGGTCCTGGTGAGGCAAAGGGCGAACTGAAAAAACGTCTTGAAAGAATCAACCTCGGTGGACGCATCGTAGGCATTGAAACAGTTGACAAGATGACGGGTCGTCAGATCGCTGCGAAGGTTCGACAGCACTTTGCCGAGTAGCGTTTGTCAATAGGGGAAAAACAGGGACAGCGTCCATTTTCTTTCTCACTATTGTACGTACCTATGTTGTATGTGAAGTAGAGGCATAACTCTTGTTCAAAAAAAGGCGCTGTCCCCATTCTGCCCACCGCTTATCCGCAGCTCTGTTAAGTGCCTTAAAACAAAGGAGAGGAAAATGAAAAGTTTATGTGTTTGGTTCGAGATTCCTGTGGATGATTTTGATCGCGCTAAAAAATTTTATGAGAAATTGATGGGTCTTGAGATAACAGAGCAAGAGCTTTTGGATACTAAATTGGGAATGTTTCCATCGGAGGGATACGCCAATAGTGGATGTATTTCAAAATGTGAAAACCATAGTCCCTCAAAGGATGGAACACTTGTCTACTTAAATGCTAAGGAGGATCTCAACGGGGTTCTAAGTAGAGTGGAGCCTGCAGGCGGAAAAGTTCTTACGCATAAAACAAAGATAAGCGATGAGTATGGTTATATGGCCGCTTTTTTGGATACGGAAGGTAATCGAGTGGCTCTACTTTCAAAGAAATAAAATGAAAATAAGAATAACCGAACTTTATTTATTAGCGCCTAACACATATAAGGCTCCCTAAGTCAAGGGACAAAGGTACCCCTGACAATCTGTTTCATTGCTGATCAACCGCAACTATACCAAAAGAGTCAGGTCTACACGGGCTGTTGCCCAAACGATAATTAATGGGGAAAAACAGGTACAGCACCCACTTTCTTTCTCACTATTGCACTTAACTATGTTGTATGTGAAGCAAGGGCATAATTCTTGTTCAAAAAAAGGGCGCTATCCCTATTTTTCCTGTGTTGCTTAAATACATTTGCATTCCTGAGATGAGAAGTATAAAATAAAAATAAATCAGGGCTGAATAGATAATAGAGATCATATATAATATATAGGACTATTTTGAGTAGATAGACTGCAATAAGGAAGTTCTTCAGAGTGCTATACTTGATATCTACAGTATACTCATCAGTTAGCCCGCCTGGCAGAGTGCTTTTAAAAGGGGTGGTTCTCATTACAAGTAAGCTCCAATTACGAGCTCCCCGGGAAGGGTGAAGAAGTTCGGGTCCTGATGAGGAGGCTGAGAAAGCATTTATAAAAGGAGGTGTCAGATGCCTAAGTATCTCTTCATAGGTTCGTATAATGAAGAAGGTTTAAGAGGACTCCTTAAGGAAGGAGGATCGAAACGAAGTGAGGCGGCGGAACAGGTGATAAGAAGTGTAGGTGGAACGCTGGAAGCGTTCTATTTTGCTTTTGGCGACAACGACTTTTACGTCATCCTGGATACGCCGGACAATGTGAGCACATCTGCTGCATCGCTAATGGTCAACGCCAGCGGAGCGGTCAATATCGAGACCGTTGTTCTTCTCACGCCCGAAGAGGTTGACCATGCTGTTAAAAAGACCGTTAACTATCGCCCGCCAGGACAATAGCAAAACTGTCGGAATTGAAGCTGGGAATAATAGGGACAGGTCCCATTTTCTTTCTCACCATTGCACGTAACATTGTTGTATGTGAAGGAGAGGCATAACTCTTGTTTAAAAAAGGAGCTGTCATCATTATTTCGATATGATCAAGTAAGGCCTCCCCTTAATTGCCCTTAGAAATGGTAATACGTATAAGTTGTATGGGACTTGGCAAGGAAGTCGCAGATTGTGACCACCTCGCCTGGTGGATTCAAGGGGTTGAGAAGTTATGGCGAAGACGAGAGCCGTCATTGCAGTGGGGAAGATTGAACAGCGAATCCTGCTTATCAGAGGGGAGAAAGTTATAATTGATGCTGACTTGGCGGAATTCTACGGAGTTCCTACCAAGAGATTAAACGAACAAGTGAAACGCAACAAAGACCGATTTCCCAAAGATTTCATGTTCCAGTTAAATGTCCAAGAAAAAGTGGAGGTAGTCGCAAATTGCGACCACCTTTCGAAACTCAAATATTCAAAGGCTTTACCTTATGCATTTACCGAACATGGCGCCATCATGGCCGCTAGTGTGCTAAATTCATCCCGCGCGATAGAAGTGAGCGTTTTCATTGTGCGGGCCTTTATAAAACTCCGGCGTACCATTGCTGAACACAAAGAGCTCGCCAGAAAAATCGCTCAACTTGAACGTCGGTTGGCGGACCATGATGATCAGATTCTCTCACTGGTTCAGGCCATCAGACAGTTCTTGAATCCGGAGCTACCTCCTAGAAGGAGACGTATAGGCTTTAAAAAGGACGAACCTTAACCCATTTAAGGCCCCCGAAGTCAAGGGACAGAAGGTTACCCTAACAAGTTGTTTCATTGCCAGTTCGGGGGACTCTATACTTATTTCGCTCAGTTTAATTAAGTTAGATGTCCCCTTAATTAGAGTAATCACGAAGACGAAATCATTGAAATAATTTTGTAACATCGATGTTACATTTTGAGAATAGTCATTATTGTGGAAATATAGATGAGGAAAAATGATATTGCCAATCTAACATCCGGATGGAACAGACCGATGTTGTTGTCACGGTTTTTACTGGAAGTGAAAATATCGGATACAAAAAGAGTAAAAACATGTGCCAACTCGGTCTACGGCCGGACGTATCGGCCCCTCATCCGTGGCGTTAGCTGACAATTAGGTGACAGAGGCGATCGTCTTTTGATACGAAGCGTGCATCGTTGCTAGATCTTCGTGAAGGAGGAGAATAATGAACGATCTTATGGTGGATGCAGCCAGAAGGGGCGTCCGATATGTGGAAAGCCTGAGCACGCGGAAGATTTATCCGTCGATAGAGGCGATAGAACGCCTTCAGGAACTGGATCGACCTCTCCAGGATGAATCTGTAGATCCATTGGAAGTCCTGGGGATTCTTGATACTCTCGGTTCGCCTGCTACAGTTGCCAGCACGGCCGGACGTTATTTCGGCTTCGTTATTGGAGGATGTTTACCTATCGCCAAGGCAGCAAACATCTTGGCTGCGGCATGGGATCAGAATGCGGCTTTGTACACAACCTCGCCGATTGGATCCTTTCTTGAAGATGTGTGTCGCAAATGGCTGCTCTCCCTTTTCGGACTTCCACCTGAGTCTGGCGTAGGGTTTGTAAGCGGTGCGACCATGGCAAACTTTTCATGTCTGGCCTCCGCCCGTCATGCAGTTCTGCGTGATGCAGGGTGGGATGTTGAATCCCAGGGCCTGTTTGGTGCTCCGCCGGTGACAGTGGTTGTTGGTGAGGAAGCACATGCGAGCATTTTCAAGGCACTCAGCATGCTGGGGATGGGAAGAGAGCGTGTCGTTCGTGTGCCAGCGGATGATCAAGGAAGAATGCGTGTTGATTTGTTACCGGACATTACTGGTCCCACAATTGTTTGTGTTGGGGCGGGCAATGTCAACACTGGGGCCTTTGATCCAATCAAGGAAACCTGTGCTGCTGCCAAATCGAACGGTGCTTGGGTTCATGTTGATGGTGCATTTGGATTGTGGGCTGTGGCGTGCCCTACACGAGCTCATCTTATCGCTGGAGTCGAAGAAGCGGACTCTTGGTCCGTGGACGCTCACAAATGGCTTAACGTGCCCCACGATAGCGGCATGGTTATTGTTCGTAATCCCGCAGACCTGAGGGCTGCGATGTCAATGAGTGCCTCATACCTTACCAAAGCTGACGAACGGGATCCATGGGATTGGACCCCACAGGTTTCACGCCGAGCCCGGGGTATAGAAATATGGGCTGCGCTGCGGTCGTTGGGCCGTAGAGGGGTCGCCGACCTTGTTGAGAGATCTTGCAGACACGCCGCCCGCTTTAGCGAGGTATTAGCTTCAGCTGGATATCAGGTGCTGAATGACGTAGTTCTTAACCAGGTGTTAGTCTCATTCGGTGATAAAGATACAACGAACCGTGTCATTAGTCGAATTCAAGAGGACGGCACCTGCTGGTGTGGAGGCGCAGTCTGGCAAGGCCGAACGGTGATGCGAATCAGTGTCTCCTGTTGGGCCACAACCGAAGAGGATGTGGAACGAAGTTTGAATGCAATCATACGGATTGCTGAAGAAGAAAGAAAGAGTTAGGTACTCTTCTTTAGCACGGAAAAATGTTATCTTAACGGCTAGCTAACCAATATACGGCCCCCTAAGTCAAGGGACAAAGGTTCCCCTGATAAGCTGTTTCATTGCCGATCAACAGGATGAACCACCGTTCTTCCGTCCCCCGGATCCGGCTTGAGTTCGAAGATTCTGGTGCAGTAACAGGACTGCATCAAACACATATGCAAGTAACAATGTTGTATGTGAAGTAGAGGCATAACTCTTGTTCAAAAAAAGGCGCTTTTCCCATTTTTTCCCAGCTATATGATCTATCATTCGATTATGGAGGCTATAAATGAGTGAACAAGCTTTAGATAAGAAGAAAACAGCGGAAGAGGTCATGCCTGGTCCAGACCTCTCCTGGCGAAGCCTCTATAGGGCAGGAGGCGTCTCAGCATTTCTCTATATTCTTCTTGGTATGATTGTGCCTGCATTGCTTTATATACCTTCCGATTTCCACTCTATTACCAGTGGAGCTGCAACACTCCAATACATCACCTCACATAGAGCCTGGTGGATAATCATACAGACATTGACCTTAGCACCTAGCTTTTTAGCCATTGTCGTCTTTGCGGCTCTATTCATGGCACTCAAGCATCTAAACAAAGGCTACGCTGCGATAGGTACTTTAGTCGCGGTTGTCTGTCAGATTCTTTTCCTGGCCTATTTGCCTGTTGTGTTCGGACTTGTGTACCTGAGCGATCAGTATGCGGCGGCTGCCACCGAAGCACAACGCCTCACCTTCGCAGTTGCCGCTGAAGGACTTAATGCACAGAATTTTGCATTTAGTCCCAGCGAAACTGCCTTCGCAATAGGCGTTCTGATCATCTCTCTGGTTATGCTGAAAGGTGTCTTCCATAAGGCCGTTGCATATTTGGGAATAGCAACTTTCTCTGCTTGCATTATTTGTGAGCCCCTCAGACCAATTATAGGCACCAAATACCTCTTCTGGTGGACCTTCTTCATGATTTGGTTCGTCGCGGTTGGCTTTAAACTCTATAAACTGGGATCCAGAAAAACTATAAAGTGAAAAATAGGGACAGCGCCCATTTTCTTTCTCACTATTGCACTTAACTATGTTGTATATGAAGTAGAGGCATAACTCTTGTTCAAAAAAGGCGCTGTCCCCATTTTTCCATTTTTCGGCACGAAGTAAGTAAATTATTTATGGGATATTGACTTTTGTCTTTATTCTGTTAGAATGTAAAAGTTTGGATAGAATATTAAGCTTTTAATAAAGAAGGAGGTGCTTATTGGTTTTTTCTGAAGTTGGTGGTGCGGCTTTATTTCGTAGATATGTAGGTAACCCTATTTTAACGGCTGGTGGGTGGCCATACTCTGTTCATTCTGTATTTAATCCGGGAGCTACTGTTATGAATGGGGAGACCTTACTTCTGGTTAGGGTGGAGGATTATCGGGGCTTTTCGCATCTTACGCTTGCCAGGAGCACAGATGGTATTACTAACTGGCATATCGAAGAGTCTCCGACTTTAGATTATTATGAGGGGCATCCTGAAGAAAGGTGGGGGCTTGAAGACCCGCGAATAGTATGGCTTGAAGATCGCGAGAAGTATGCTATAGCGTATGTTTCCTATTCTTCGGTTGGTCCTGAGGTTTCTCTCGCTTTAACTAAGGATTTCCAGATAATTGAAAAATTCGGTACATTGTTGCCGCCCGAGGATAAAGACGCCTCTCTCTTTCCCAGAAAGTTTGACAACAGGTATGTCTTAATTCACCGACCCATAGTTAGGGGTGAGGCGCATATCTGGATCTCGTTTTCTCCGGATTTGGTCCATTGGGGTGACCACCGGATTCTCTTACACCGAAGGGGTGGTTTATGGGACAGTAGTAGAGTGGGCCTCGGAACTCAGCCGATCGAGACTTCCGAAGGTTGGCTAATAATATACCATGGAGTTCGCGAGACTGCTGCCGGTAGCCTTTATAGGGTTGGTCTTGCCCTTCTTGATTTTGAACAACCATGGAAAGTAATCAGGCGTAGCCAAGAATGGGTATTTGGTCCGAAAGAACCCTATGAGTTTATTGGAGATGTCTCCGGAGTTGTTTTTCCAAATGGTGCTGTAGTGAATAAGGAGAAGAATGAACTGAGGTTGTATTACGGAGCTGCAGATTCAACCGTTTGTGTGGCTTTTTCAAGCATGGATGAAATTCTTGATTATATAAAGAATTGTCCGGATGCATGAGCTGGAAATCATGGAAAGTTTATGCGTTGCGGCCAAGTTCAGGGGACACTATACTTATTTCGCTCAGTTTAATGCAGTATGATGTCCTTATAAGTTGAAAATAGGCGCTAACCTCCATTTTTCACATAATCCTATCATGACGGTAAAGAAACAGGCATGTTTTAAAGCGATACGATTATCCCGCGTCTTCTGACTTACACTGTAAGATGTACCTCTCTTTACGTAATACCACGGTACTGCTTAAATTACTTTGCATTTTTGAGGCGAGGGGGATAAAATATAAATAAAGTAAACGTGTAAATAATATATAACATTTTTGACGTACAAAGTACCTTTTCGGATAGATAGACTGCAATAATGAAATTCTTCAGAGTGCTATACTTCATATCTGCAGTATACTCAGTAGTTATACGTATTTATGTTTCATTTATGCAGTTATCCCTTGCGTTGTAGGTCAACTTAGCGTATGAATTCCTTGGAGGACGACTGACAAGTATGTCGAACGATTCAATAGCGCCATCCGGGTTCTATGCATATCCTTCCGAACCGGAACACCTTGGCGAAACGATAGAAATCGCAATTAAGAACATCAACAAGCGAAAGGTCTGCAACATCCAAAGTTGGAAGGCGCTTCGAGCTTCAGGTCGGATCGTAATAAATGCCATATTAAATCGTATCGATGATGCAGACTTAATCCTTTGTGATTTAACAAGCCTTAATCTTAACGTCCTCTTCGAGTTTGGTTACGCCGTTGCACGGAAGAAGAGAGTTTGGCTCACGGTAGATAAGACGAATCCAGAAAATGTGGAGCTCATCAAAGGGCTGGACATCCTCTCACAAATAGGTTTTAAAACTCATGAGAATTACGACGATGTTGTCAATGCTTTCTTCGTCGACAATCCATATCTCGACCTTCCAAAGCACGTACTGGTCGATTATGAAGGCATATTGGTAAGCTATGCATCAAGTGAGCCCAACAACGATATCCTCTATCTACCGAGTGCTATATCTCATACTGCCTCTAAGCAACTGACGCGCTTCCTAATCGACTTGAAGCGCAAGACGGTTATAGATGATCATCTAGAAAACAGCTATGAACCGCTGACCTGGTATCTGACAAACATCCTAAGCTCGAGATTCGTAATAGCCCATCTGCAAAACAAGGAAAGAGATGACCATGTAGTCAACAACGCTTTGTATTCCTTTCTATCTGGTATCGCCCGCGGATTCAGTCGCAGGCTGATGATGCTCGTTCCTGCGCCTTTCGAGCCGCCGTTTGACTATCGCGGCTTGCTTCAAGTTCATAAAACCGCTGAGCAATGTGTAAAGGTGGTAAAAGTTTGGATTGTTCCAGAACTAGCTAAAGGTAAGAAACAGGATCAGAAGGCGCCGACGCAGGAAATAGATAGGCAGTTGACATTCTTGAAGTTCCATATTGGCGAAAGCACAGCAGAAAACGAAGAGAATGAACTAGAACACTATTTTCTGCCCACCGGGGCGTTTGCCTTCGGAATTGACTCAAAATTAGCCGTTTTTATAGGTAGAAAGGGAACCGGCAAAACCGCTAACTTATATCGCATAAGAGACCATTTTGCAGAGCAGGCAATGAACCTTACGATCACAGTGAAACCTGTGTCGTTTAAACTAGAGACCTTCTCATATCTTATTTCAGAAGTGTTTACACGGCACGACATAGTTGTAGACTTCATCGAAAGAGTGTGGCGTGTCGTGATTTATTCGGAAGTCGCTGCAGAACTGCATAGACGACTCACGAACAAGCCCTCCTACTACGATTATTCTACTGTAGAAGACGAGTTTCTCCAATATTGCGAAGAGAATGAGAAACTAATCAATAGCGACTTTGGAGACAAGATAGATTTGATTCATTCTCTGACCAAGGCAACAATTGCTGGCGGGAAACCGGCGAAAGAGGTGCTCAGTATCATCGCGGAAAGATACGTTGATCCCCTAATTCACATATTTGCCGAAGTCTTCAAAAAGTATCAAAAGGTTATTATTTTGGTTGACAATCTTGATAAAGCATGGGAAGTCCATCAGGATGTTGGTGTTCAATCAAATATCATCTTTGGCCTGTTGGGATTTCAGAATACTATCAGACGTGATCTTTCCTGGGCGGAAGGTGATGTACGGCTGTTAATATTTCTTCGTGAAGATATTTACAGATACGTCATAGGTAATGCTCGCGAACCGGACAAGATCAGGCTTAGCACCTATCGGATATCTTGGGAGAGCGCCCCCCTTCTGCTAAAGCTACTTGAAGAGCGTTTCCTAAGATGTGATCCCAACTTGGCCCGTCCTGATATATGGGAACAACTATTCTGTCGGGAAGTGAACGGAAAGCCGATTCAAGACTATCTTACGTATCATGTACTGCCACGACCTCGCGACCTTATTTACCTCGTAAAGAACGCAATTGCCCTGTGTGTTAATAAAAACGGAGAACGCCTTGAACAGAGTGACTTAATAGGAGCTCACAATTCTTACTTCCAGTTCTTGCTAGATAACATAGTAACTGAATACGGACTATACTTTCCTGAGATAAGGGATCTGATTATGGCTTTTACGGGCATCCAATCGTCTATTAGTCTTCGCACTATGAGAAAAATAATCAGGCCGTACGGTCATTCTAGGAGCGACAATCGGATGCTGGTGGAACTTCTTGTAAATGTTTCTTTCATTGGTATGCAGGTAAATTGCGACATTCGATATGCCTATTCCAACGAGGAAACTGAAAGCATTATGAGACACCTGATCAGTAAAAAAGGTGTCTTCAAAGCAATAAAACCTAAATTCCACGTGCATCCGGCATTCCATGGGGGATTGAGCATATCAGAAAAAGTGAACAAGTCTTCAAAATGAGATGCAGTTAAAAAACACACATAACACATATAAGGCCCCCTAAGTCAAGGGACAAAGGTTCCCCTGACAAGCTGTTTCATTGCCGATCAACCGCAACTATGCGAAAAGGGTCAGGTCTACACGGGCTGTTACCCAAACGATAATTAAGGGGGAAAAATAGGGACAGCTCCCATTTTCTTTCTCACTATTGCGCTTACAGATAGAATTTTATATAGCTAAACTTATTCATAAGCCTTTTGAATAAAAGCAACTTTTTCTCTTCATAATTTTGGCTTTTATGAGAGAAATATTCTAAATTGACGCATCATAAGTTTAGCTAATTTATAATTTATCAATAACTATGTTGTATATGAAGTAGAGGCATAACTCTTGTTCAAAAATAGGCGCTGTTCCCATTTTTCCGAAGTGGTAATTGTTTACTAGGCAAATGAGTAAGTGCTATTCGCCAAATGACCAAACTTGAGGTAAGAAAATGGAATTCGTGGCAATTGACGTTGAAACAGCAAACGTTGATATGTCCTCTATTTGCCAGATCGGCATCGCATGTTACAATGAAGGATCACTATCCGAAGAGTGGAAATCCTACATTGATCCAGAGGACTATTTTGATGAGATAAACATTTCCATTCACGGTATAAACGAGTCTACCGTAAAAAGCTCACCAAAGCTTTCTGATATTGGCAATCAAATTTACAAATACTTGGATAACCATGTTTGTGTATGCCATACCCATTTTGACAGAGTAGCAATTCGTCAAGCATTCGATAAGTATGATATTAGCCATCCGAATTGTACATGGTTAGACTCTGCTCGTGTTACACGTAGAGCTTGGGAAGATTTAGCCTGGAAAGGGTATGGTCTTTACAATGTTTGTAAATCTTTGGGGTATGACTTTGCCCACCATGATGCGTTAGAGGACGCAAAGGCGGTGGGACATATCCTTATAACTGCTATCAATAGATCGGGACTCGATATAGACGGCTGGTTAAAACGAGTCGAACAACCAATTGATCCAACACGTTTAGCTATACAAAGGGAGGGTAATCCCGAAGGGCCTTTGTATGGGGAGATATTAGTTTTTACTGGCTCGCTGGGCATACCAAGAAGAGAGGCCGCAGACATGGCATCGCAAATTGGTTGTCAGGTGGCATCTGGTGTCACACAAAAAACCACCATACTGGTAGTAGGTGACCAAGATATTAAACGTTTGGCAGGCCATGAAAAGAGTTCGAAGCATAGAAAAGCGGAAAATCTCATATCAAATGGACAGTCAATACGAATAATAAGAGAAACTGATTTTAAAGAATTGGTTGATTTGGCGTAGTAATATTTCGCCTAACAAGGCGCTGTCCCCATTTTTCCAGAGAGAAAAGGATCAGGGGACCTTGATGGTTATACGTTGTTTCCATTCCGCTATTCAGTATCGCAAAAGTGTGCTATTTTATTGATACGGGTGCAGTTGGTGACCGATCGAACTTAACAGCATGGTCACAAAGCGCCACAGAAAATATATGGTTCAGCTACTGCACTTTCCTTTTTCCTCGGCTTGAAATAAGGGAAGCAAACAGTTACTTGCTACTTTTTACAAAGAATAGTTTTCAAAGACCATATTGATCCTTAATTTTAATCATAATAAACTATCAATTGAATTAAGCTCATGTGAATATCAGATTTAAAATATATACGAGGTGTTGAGATGTATATTTCTAAAATTGAAATGAATAATATAAAATGTTTTAACCATATTGCAATCGATCTTATAGCAACCGATAGTTCTTTTCGAGGCTGTGTAATTCTTGGGGATAATGGAGTAGGAAAAACAACCATATTGCAAGGTATAGCGATGTCTCTAGCTGGCAGAGCAAGTGCTTCAGGTCTCTTAGATGAATTAGAGTATGGTTGGATTAAAAAGGGCACAACAAGAGGCTCTATTCGCTTAGAACTTAAATCAGACAATAATAAAAGTTCATACTCTATAACAACAAAGTTCGGAAAGGAAAATGGTGAAGCTGATATTGTTACGGAACAAGAAACTAAACCCCATGATTTCCCATGGAATGAATTGTTTATTTGTGGTTATGGTGTTTCAAGGGGTGTAATTGGGGATACGCAATATTCTAAATATTCTGTGACTGATGCAGTCTATACTTTATTCGCTTACGAAACGGGATATCTTCAGAATCCGGAACTATCGATCAGACGCATTAAAGATGCGTATGACTCGAAATCTGGAGATTTATTGAATAAAATATTGAATCGGATTGCTACAATTCTTATGCTCAATGAAGGGGCTATTCAACTAAGTAAAGGTGGGCTTTCTGTTAGCGGATCGTGGGGAGAACATATGCCATTAGGATCATTGGCAGATGGACATCAAGCTATGATTACATTAATAACAGATCTCTTAGGTTGGGCTTTACTTCATCACGAGATAATCTTTGAGAAAGAATTGTCGGGAATAGTTATCATTGATGAAATTGAGCAACATTTACATCCCAAGTGGCAGCGAAAGATTGTAACATTGCTCAAGAAGGTCTTTCCTAATATACAATTTATAATGACAACTAATTCTCCATTGATTGCCGGCAATGCTGGCGAGTTATTTGGAGATGTATACAAATCAAAACTATTTTTTCTCAGTCGTCATGAACAAGACGTTCAGATATCAGAGATTAAGGAAAACCTTGGGGAATTAGATTGCGACCAGATTTTATCTTCCGAAGCTTTCGGCCATATTTATAATATTAATCCAAAGATAGAAAATGTATTGAGAGAAGCGTCATTATTGGCTGCTAATGATAATCGCACTTCGGAAGAGGACACTAATTATCAAGAAATCAAGAAAAAATTAAAAACTCTTATGTTCCCTGAAGGTAAAACGCTTATTGAAAGGGTTGTTGAAAGGGAATATTATGAGGAACTTGCAAAACAAATTGAAGAATTTAATAAATTTTTAAATATCAAAAGTGAAAAAAGTGATTAAAATCAAACGTGCAAATTGTCCACAGTCTTTAAATAAGGCTTATAATGCGTTTAGAAAGAATGATTATTCCAACAATAATGTGAAAGAGACTCTTTTGATAATGCAACATAGAAAATGTTGTTATTGTGAAGTAGAACTAGATAAGTCAGGTCCTCTAACGAAAGAAGTCGAACATTATATTCCGAAAAGTGCTGATGATTTTAAAGATGCATCTGGAAATACTCAATGGCATTTAGCCAATAGTTGGACAAATCTTTTGTTTTCATGTAGAAATTGCAATGGCAAGAAATCAAACCAACATCCTTTTGACCAATGTACAGGCGAACGGAGATTAATTGACCCTACTTGTGAAGATATTGATCCTGAAGAACATATTGATTTTATCCTCGATGAAGATTTTATGATGCATAATGTGCGAGGTAAGACTCCTTTAGGACAAACTACGAGTGAAATGTTACAGTTCGCTATCAGATCTGATCTTTTTGGCGGATTTTTAAAAGTCTCTTTAAAAATAGAAGGATATATTGGTGAACTTATAATAGCGTTAATAAATGGTAATAACGTGAAATGTAATGCTATGAAGAAAGATTTGAGGAGAATGATGAGCGCGCACTGTGAATTTGCAGCATTTCGGAGAGCGTTCATCTCGAAAAAGATCAAACGTTTGAATGAAGAAATAATCCCAAAACTTGAAGCGGAATATAATAATGCTTTTGACAGAATCACAATTGATATTCCCCAGGGTGCTGAAGTTGTAGAATAGATTCAGAACAAAATGAGATATATAACCAGGAAATTGTATTACTTATGAAATATTATGGCAAAGAGTTAATCTTAGACATTCACAATTGCGATCCTTCTACTTTTAACAGAAAAAGCATCAGATCTTATTTAAAAAGATTGTGTGTTTTAATTGATATGGAAAGGTGTAGGCTATGCTGGTGGGATGATTATAATGTTCCGTCCGAGGAACAGGAAACTGAAGCCCACTTAAAGGGAACTACTGCCGTCCAATTTATAAAGACAAGTAATATTATTATACATACTTTAGATTTGCTTAAAAATGTTTACATTAACATCTTTTCATGCAAGGATTTTGATACAAGGGCTGCAATGAGATTTTCTGAAGGATGGTTTAGAGGGAAAATTGCTAATTCTCACATAATAGAAAGGAAATAAAATATGATACTTAATGAAAAAGAAATTGAAATCCCTAGAACTAAAAATCACAAGAAAATATATGAGTATTTATCTAAGAAAATATCAGAAAAACTATGCCCAGAAGAAATATCTGTTCGTTTTGTTATTACGCGAACAGATGACGAAAATTATCATTGTGAATTGGGTATACTATCTGAAATAAATAATTTTCCAATTTCTTTTAATAGCTCAATTTTCAGTTTCAAAAAAAGAAATTTCGAAAACACCAACCAGTTCAATGCGGTTTTGCTAATACCTACAGGTATTGGTGCTGAAATAGGTGGACATTCTGGTGATGGCGGACCTGTAGCCAGACTTTTAGCTGCTTCATGTGATAACTTGATTACCCATCCCAATGTTGTGAATGCAGCTGATATAAATGAAATACCGGAAAATGCACTTTATGTTGAAGGTAGCGTGATATCACGCCTTTTGATGGGGACTGTAGGTCTGCAAAAAGTTAGGTCTAATCGTATAATGTTGGTTATAGATACTCACCCTGATAAATTTTTTCATGAAGCAGCTATAAATTCAGCTTCTGCTGCCAGAGCAGCATTAGGGCTTGATTGCCCAATTGTAATAAAAATGAATAACAAGTTACTGATGCGTTCTCTTTATTCAAGTTCTGGAAGAGCAGTAGGTCAAATAAAATACCTGGAATACCTTTGTGAGATATTAGAAGAGTATAGGAATGAATATGATGCTGTTGCATTATCCTCAAATATAAAGGTACCAGATCATTTTCATGTAGATTATTTTCGCGATGATATAGGAGATATGGTTAATCCATGGGGAGGCGTTGAAGCAATGCTAACCCATGCCGTATCTTTATTGTTTAATATTCCTTCTGCTCATTCACCCATGTCAACTTCAAAAGAAATCCTTAACCTAGATGTAGGGGTAGTTGACCCAAGAAAATCAGCAGAAGCTGTGTCCACAACGTATCTTCATTGTATATTAAAAGGCCTTCATAAAAGTCCAAAAATCATCCCCAATCCTTTAACATATGGTAATTCAGATTTATTAACTGTCGCTGATATATCTTGCCTTGTGATTCCAGATGGCTGTATTGGTTTACCAACACTTGCTGCCTTAGAGCAAGACATACCAATTATTGTAGTCAAGGAAAACAAAAATCGTATGCAGAATAATTTAGGACAGCTACCATTTAAACCCGGTAAACTATTTAAGGTGGACAACTATCTGGAGGCTGTCGGTGTAATGAATGCAATAAAATCTGGTGTAGCACCAGAATCAGTTCGTCGTCCACTCGCCCGTACAACCGTTTATGAAGCAAAAGGTGATAAAGAATCCAACTTTTCAGAGAAAAAAGAAAACAATCTTCAGAATTTATCACATATTTTGATTGAACCAGAAGAAAAAGTAATATAGCTAGAATATTTTTATTTCTTTCAATATTTCTTTAACCTGTATCAATCCATCGCAAAAAAAATGTGTCAAGTCTACACTTTGTACAAAACCTCGATTTCTCGATAAAAGTAAACCATGGCTGTATTCCGGATTTACAAAACTCGACTCCGATACTAACCCTCATAGAATCAAATCTTCACTCTCTCTAATTTCCAACGATAAGCTTGCCTTTGACATATAAGAATATTATTATTTCCTTATATACTTTAATGGAGAAATTGATATGAAAAAGAGATTCCATATATTTGTAACTCTGCTTGTTTTCAGCGTCACGGCGCTTTTTACAGGCAATGTTTTTGCGGGAAACATAACCGAACAAACAGTATCGTTTCAGAGCGGGGCAGATACTGTTTCCGCATTCATCGCGCGTCCTGAGGGCGACGGCCCATATCCGGCCCTCATCGTTATCCACGAGTGGTGGGGACTCAATGATTGGGTAATGGAAAACTCACGGGAGTTTGCCGAAAAAGGGTACGTTGCATTAGCAGTAGATCTTTATAGAGGTAAGGTCGCCGACGACCCGGACTTCGCCCACGAATTGAGCCGTGCATTGCCGCAGGACAGGGCTTTGCGGGACATGATGGCAGCAATCGATTACCTGCGGCGACAGCACTTTGTCATTGACAACAAGATCGGCTCTATCGGCTGGTGCATGGGAAGCGGATACTCCCTGCAGTTAGCCCTCAATGCAGATACAGCTGCAACCGTTGTCGCGTACGGAAGGCTGGTCACCGATACCGAAGTGAATGACTACAAAGGGGTCAGATCTCAACACTTGACAAAAAACGATTTCTCGATAAGAGAAAATAGGAACCTGCTCTCCGGATTTACGAAACTCGTCTCCGATACTCCAGCTTATAAGATCAAATCTTCACTCTCCACATTTTTCAACGATACGCTTGCCTTTTACATATAAGTATATTATTATTTCCTTATATGCTTTAATGGAGAAAATAATATGAAAAAGAGATTCCATATAGTAGTAACTCTTCTTGTTTTCAGCGGTATGGCGCTGTTTGCAGGCAATGTTTTTGCGGGAAACATAACCGAAGAAACAGTATCGTTTCAGAGCGGGGCAGATACTGTATCCGCATTCATCGCACGTCCTAAGGGTGACGGCCCGTACCCGGCCCTCATCGTAATTCACGAGTGGTGGGGACTCAACGAGTGGGTAATGGAAAACTCACGGGAGTTTGCCGAAAAAGGGTACGTTGCATTAGCGCTAGATCTTTATAGAGGTAAGGTCGCCGACGACCCGGACTTCGCCCACGAATTGAGCCGCGCATTGCCGCAGGACAGGGCTCTGCGGGACATGATGGCAGCAATCGATTACCTGCGGCGACAGCCGTTTGTCATTGATAACAAAATCGGCTCTATCGGCTGGTGCATGGGAGGCGGATACTCCCTGCAGTTGGCCCTCAATGCAGATACATCTGCAACCGTTATCGCGTACGGAAGGCTGGTCACCGATACCGAAGAGCTTGATAAGATCGGTTCCCCTGTGCTCGGCATCTTCGGAGATATGGACAGAGGCATCCCGGTCGAGGATGTACGCAAATTCGAAAAGGCCCTCAATATGCAGGGTAAACTGAATGATATTAACGTCTACCAGGGGGTCGGGCATGCTTTCATGAACCCAAACAACAGCAGGGGGTACGATGCAGCAGCCGCGAAGATGGCTTGGGCGAAGATATACGGGTTTCTAGATGATACCCTGAAATAGATTTTAAAATTGGGCAGCGCCCATTTTCTTTCTCACTATTGTACTTAATTACGTTGTATGAGAAGTCGAGGAATGACTCTTGTTTTAAAAGGCGCTGTCTCCGTTTTTCTTCAGATTTATCCCTCTGTACTTAACAGCACAGTGTTGCGTGAATAAATTTGCATTCATGAGATGTGAAGTATAAAATAAAAAAAACAGTTCGGCATGGAGAAGAAAAGATGACACCGCGTGAGCGAATTCGATATGCCCTGAATCATAGTCAACCGGACCGTGTGCCGATTGATTTCGGCGGACATCGATCCAGCGGCATTTCAGCCATTACCTACGCCAGGCTGAAGAAGGCGCTGGGCATTTTTTCGGGAGACATCTACGTGTACGACATGATTCAGCAACTGGCCATTGTCGAGCCCGACGTGCTTGACGCAGTTGGGGCGGATGTCGTAGAACTGGGCCGGGGGTTCATGCTCGATGACGCGGACTGGAAGGTTTGGGAGCTGCCGGACGGCACCCCATGCAGGATCCCGGGTTTTATCAACCTGGAAAAACGTGGCAACGATTGGTATCTGCTGTCGGACGATGGCACTGACCTGGCGATCCAGAAAGAAGGCTGCCTTTATTTTGAACAGATCCACTGGCCGTGGCTGGAACGGAATCCGGATGAGCAGGATTTTTCGGATCTGGAAGAAGCGTTTACACACACCATGTGGACCGGAATACCTGTACCGGGCGGGCATATCCCGCTGACTGATGAGGGGTGTGGGAAACTGGCGGAAGGTGCCCGGAAGCTGCGCGAGTCTACCGATCGTGCAATTCTCGGCATTTTTGGAGGTAATCTGTTTGAGGCGCCGCAGTTCTTGTACCGCATGGACAACTATCTTTTGCATATGGGGCTGCACCCGGAAGCCTGCGAACGGCTGTCACAATCGCTCTGCGATTTCTACATGCCGCGTCTTACGAAATGGCTCGGCGCTGTCGGCCCGTATATTGATGTCATGCTGTTCGGAGACGACCTCGGGGGACAAAACGGCCCGCTGATGTCGCCTGACATGTACCGGCGCTATTTCAAACCATACCATGCAAAGATGTGGCGGCGCGCGAAGGAATTGGCTCCGCACGTCAATATCACCCTGCATTCCTGCGGCGGGATTCAGCCATTGCTGGAAGATCTGATCGAAGCAGGTCTGGAATCATCGAACCCTGTGCAGATCACGTGCAACGGCATGGACCCGGCACAGCTCAAGAAGACCTACGGCGACCGGTTCACTTTCTGGGGCGGCGGCTGTGACACACGGCACGTGCTGCCTCACGGTACGCCCGATGAGGTTCGCGAGAATGTGCGTGAGCTGATGTCGGTTTGGGCTC
>Ga0307380_10002033_pt1 | contig 29013 bp, 24 predicted proteins | sample UN3MG_FD_202239 | JGI IMG/M metagenome (GOLD analysis project Ga0307380, IMG submission 202239) | Soil microbial communities from Risofladan, Vaasa, Finland - UN-3 | ecosystem: Environmental > Terrestrial > Soil > Coastal area > Acid sulfate soil | place: Finland: Risofladan, Vaasa | collected... | reverse complement strand
AGGTGCCATGGCTCTCTCCCTCCCTGGATGACCACTGGGTGATGAGCACCACCGCTCGCGGGCCAGCCTGGAGGATATCCGTGGCCAGATCTTCGGCCTTGGCCGGGGGCATGATGGCTCTATCGACCAGGGCATAGGGCACGATCAGTATCTTGTCCCTAGCCTCGTTGGTGAGGGCCCGAATCGCACTCTCCGAGTCCACGACCATGACCTGGCCCTCGATGGTCAAGGGGTCCCGCTCAACGTCGCCCAGGCTCCCGTCGGAATCGAAGCTGGCCGCGAGTTGTGTGTCGTCGCGGGGCCCGCGGGGCGCGCACACCGGGATCTGATACTCCTGCCCGTCGATGGTCACCGACAGCCGGGCGTCCCAGACCTCCGTGGCCATGAAGACGTTGAACTCCTCCACCTCCACCGTCATGCCCGTCTCCACCAACTTGGGGAAGGACTCCAGCACCCCGGCGGCATACTCCACCGCTTCCAGCTCGCCGCTGGTAGCGGAGTTGCGCCAGCCCGAGTACGGCTGGATCTCGCTGAGGGCCTCCGTGTACTCCAGCAGGGAATCGATGGAGAGGGCGTCCACGACATGGCCCCATGCGGACGCTGGAGCTATCGTCGGGGATGGTCGGGGTGTTGTGGTCGCGAGGGCTGCCTCTGTGGGCACGGGCTCCATCTCCGTGGTGGGAGCCGCGAGACACGACGTCAGTGCCAGGGCCAGCAGCATGCACCATCGAGCTACTTTGAACCTCATCAGGGATTACCTCCTCGTCCGTCCTCACGCGGGTAGGGTAGGCGACTAATGAGCGCAGCCTCTCGCCGGTCAAGCGTGGGGTCGCCCTGCTATAACCTCAGACCGGAAACGAGCTCACCAGGTTCATTCCTCGGGCAAACGGTCTCCATGGTATCTCAGCTTGCCCTTGCCAGCCGCTTCCACGCCCACAGGAAGAGCAGGGCCAGACAGAGGGCCGCGGTGCTGAGCAAGCCTCCCTCGGGTCCGAAGGCACCTCCCGTCAAGAGAGGATTGCCTCCGGTGCTGGTGAGAAGGAGACCCTCTGCTGGGAGGCCGCTGACGGGATAGGAGAAGATGGCGCCTTGTGCCACGTTCCAGGAGAAGTGGAAGGCCATGGGCAGCCACAAGCTCCGTGTGACGAGGTAGCAGGCCGCCAGAACCACCCCTGCCAGGAAGATGTTGACGAGGGCCAGCCAGGTGACGTTGGGGTTAAGCCCGTGGAAGAGTCCGAATAGCAGGGAGGAGGCGACCACCGCGACGATGACCGCCCAGTCGGCGTTCAGGTTCTGGAGGATGTAGCCGCGATAGGCCAGTTCCTCGTAGAAAGCCACAGCGACCATGAGCAGGAGATAGATGAGCAGGTTGACCAATACCAAGAGGGGCGCCTGGACCTGCCACCGGAAACCCTCCACGGTGAGCCACCCCATGGCCCATTCCACCGCGAAGATCGCTCCTATGAGCACCGTGCCCAGAAGCAGTCCCGCGACCATGTCTCTCAACCACCCTCCCGTTGTTGCCAGTCCCAGGCTGAGTACAGTCTCGCCGTCGAGGAAACGGCGGAAGAGGTAGGTCAGGGGCAGGATGAGGAGCAGGTTGATCAGCGTGCCGAGCACCAGTAGCGGTTGGGAGGCCGCCAGATCCATGAGACTGGCCTGGTCGACGGCGCCCACCGCGACGGCCACGATGAGGACGAAGACGAGGGGTATCTGGAGCAGCAAGGAACCCAGTATCATGGCCGCAACGTAGCTGACCGCCCTCCAGGTGGGGCGGAGACGAGCCTCCTTGAAGAAGACCTGCCTGATGTTCAAAATCTTCCCTTGCCTCCTACGATGGGCTCCATACCCGCTGTGCGATATACCACCACAGGGCCACGACCTCCCGGGAGGTGTAGAACAGCCTCCGGGCGGCGAGGGTGTAGGTGGGGCTGTCCAGCGCTGGGGCACCGTAGGCCACGATCCCGGCATGCCTGGCCATGAGCAGGGAGCGCTGCATGTGGAAGGGATCGCTGACGATGATCACTGTGTCCCATCCTTCCTGCTGCGAGATCTTCCGGGCCTTCTCTATGCTCTCCCAGGTGGAGTGGGCCTCCTTGTCCAGGATCAGGGCTTCTTCGGGGATCCCTGCCGCTGTGGCCAGGCGGCGCATGACCTCGGCCTCCTCCGGCGGATACCGCCCCAGGCCCCCCGAGAGGAGCAGGTGGGGGGCGTACCCATCCTGGTACAGCTCTATGGCCCTCTGCGTGCGCGCTCGCAGCGACGGGCTGGGCTGCTCGTTGGCCCACACAGCCGAGCCCAGTATCAGAATCACGTCGGCTGGCCGGCTCTCGTCCCGGGCGCTTCGCCCGTCTATGATCCGGTAGGTGACCAGAAAGGCGGCAACCAGGGCGAGGAGTAGTCCTAGAGCGAGGTAATACAACTTCCGTCCCAATTCTCGTCCCCGCCTCGCGCTATATCCTTGCGGCCAGTTCCTTCTCCAGGGCGGCCATCAACTCCCCAGAGCGCATCTCCAGGGAGGTGAGCTGCTCCTGGAGGCCCTGGGCGAGGGTCTCGTCTTGCAGGGACCGCAGGTTGGTGCGCACGTTGAGGGACGCGCCTTTGAGGGCTGCCTGGGCCATGTACGCCGCCACGCCCACGTCGCTGGCCGCGCTGGCCAGGCCGGTCTCCAGTAACCGCGGCAGGAGTTGGAGCACCTTCACCGCGCCCTCGGCCACTTGAAGCGGCACCCTGGCTGCCCTCTCCAGGGCGCTCTGGACGGCCGCCGAACGCTCCTCCTTCTCTTGAGGCGACCCCTTGGGTTTCCTGTAGGCCTCCAGGACCGCCTGATACGCCCCGGCATCCTGCTCCACGAGCGCGCTCAGCTCCGACCTCAAGGTCTTCGCGTGCCCCAGGACCCATTCGAGATCCTCAGAGGCAGGCTCGCCGCCCCTCTTGTTCAGCGTGAGATGGCAGACCATAGCTGTGAGGGCAGAGGCCAGCGCCCCCGCCAGGGCCGCGACGCTGCCGCCTCCAGGGGTTGGTGTGCCCGCGGAGACGGCGTCGAGGAACGGCTCGGGTGTGGCTTCTGGCTGCTCCAGATGGCTCTCCAGGACCATCTCCCCTTTGAAATCTTCTATCTGGAGGTAGTACTCGGCAGCGTCCACCAGCGCCTGCCGTGGGACCAGGCCCACCAGCTCGCTGCTCACCACGCTGACGCCGTAGCGCTGAGCCTCCCTCCTGATCATCTCCACCACCCGATGGACGGGGGTGCGCCGGTAGTCGGTGAGGTTCATGGAGACCTGGACCAGGCCCCGCTGCTCGATGTACAGGCCCAGTGCCTTGACGAAACGCAGCCCGCCGGTGGAGTGGCGCACGGCGCGCGCTATGGCCTGGGCCACCTTCAGGTCAGTGGAGTTCAGATAGACGTTGTAGGCGATGAGGGGTTCCCTCGCGCCGATGACCGTGGCCCCCGCCTTGCCCACCCGCGAGGGACCGAAATCGGGCGCCCTCTCGGCTTTTGTCTCGATCTCCTCCTTGAGTCCTTCGTACTCGCCTCGTCGTACGTCGGCCAGATTGACCCTCTCGGGCCCCGTGGCTGCTTTCTCGTAGAGATAGACCGGGATCTGAAGCTCGCTGCCCACTCTCTCTCCTAGCCTCCGGGCCATCTCGACGCACTCCTCCATGGTTATGCCGGAGATGGGCACGAAAGGCACCACGTCTGTGGCCCCAAGGCGAGGGTGCTCCCCCTTATGCTCCTCCATGTCGATGAGCTGCGCCGCCCGCTCGATGCCCCGGAAGGCGGCCTCCTCCACGGACTCCGGTTTGCCTGCGAAGGTGATAACCGAGCGGTTGTGGTCGGCGTCCATCTCCGCATCGAGGAGCTTGACCCCTGGCACGGAGGCGATGGCCTCTTTGATGTGGTCCACTACGTCGCTGCGGCGTCCCTCGCTGAAGTTGGGCACACACTCCACGATCCTTCTCATCTTACCCACTCCTTACACCGCCCAGGTGGCTACAGGCACGTTTCTTGGGGGCTGAACTGTAGACAGGGAACGGACAGTCCGAACAACCAGGGTTAGCCCGTGGCGGGCAACCCCTCGGGCATCTTCATGACCACGGAGTAGATGTTGGGAACCAGGGTGATGGCCGTCTCACCGTTCTCGCTGAGCCATCTGACGTTGCTGTACTGAGGCTGGCGGTAGTTCGTGATCTCTCCACCCTCCACCGCCTGGACGATCTCCAGCACGGCGTCCTTCACCGTCTTCTTGGCCTGGAAGCCCAGCAGGCGCTCGATCTTCTCGAAGGAGACCCGGTAGTTGCGCGTATCCTCAGCAGTGCGCTGGATAGAGACCTGCACCGTGGGAATCACTTCCTTGATCACATCTCCCAGTTCGACGAGGCGCAGATTCCCCCTGTTTGAGCCCAAGTTGAGGATCTCTCCGCCGACCAGTTCCAACGGTGCTTGGAGACAGCCAATGATGGCCTCTGCCACGTCGTCCACGTGCACGAAGGGGCGCCACTGCTCACCGCCGAAGATGGTGATCTCTCCCTCGAAGATCGCCTGGGCCGCCAGGAGGTTCACCACCAGGTCGAATCTGGGCCGGTGGGACATCCCGCACACGGTGGCGAAGCGCAGCAGCACGGGCGAGAAGGTGTCTGACCGAATGGAGAGCAGCAGCCTCTCGGACTCGAGCTTCGTCCTGGAGTAGAGGGACAGAGGGGCCAGCTGCGAGCGCTCGTCCAGGATGCCGTCGCTGGCGCCATAGACGCTGCAAGAGGAGGCGAAGAGGAACCTGCGGATGCCGTAACCCTTGCCCGCCTCGGCGATCATCCGGGTGGCGGCCAGGTTGACCTCGAAGGTGAACTCCTCGTCCAGGGAACAGGCGGGATCTCCGACCACGGCGCCCAGGTGGACGATGGCGCCCATGCCTCGCACCGCTCGAACCACCGCCTCCACGTTGCGGAAGTCGCCCTGGATCAGCTCGAACCCCTGCCGCCCGTACAGCTCGGAGAGGGATTCCTCCCCGTAGAGCAGGCGGTCCAGCACCCGTACCCTCCAGCCCTGGGCCAGGAGTCTGCGCACCAGCACGGAGCCGACGTAGCCCGCGCCGCCCACGACGAGCACGCTGCGGGGATCCCCCACCTCAACCCCGTTCATGGCGCCCAGGTCTCGCAAGACCTCTCTCTCGACGAGGACGAAGACCACTCTCACGCCGCCGATGCCCAGGAGCGTGAGTAGCCACCCCACGGGCAGCACGCTGCGGGGCAGTCCGATGTTGGCCCCGGCCAGGAAGATCAGGGAGCCGAAGGCCAGGTAGGTGAGGGTCACCGCCTGGAAGATGACCAGCGCCTTGTACCGGCTGATGTATATCCGGCCGCGGGTGTAGAAGCCGCTGAGGTAGAAGATCAGGAGCGCCGCCGGGGTCAGGATGGACGCCGACTTGAGATAGATGGTGCAGAAGCTGCCCATCAGGGGCTGGTCGACGAACAAGGCGCCCGACTGGGTGAAGGCAGCCACCAGGTAGCGGGCCAAGAGGGCCAGGGCCAGGGACAGGTTGACCACCACGCCGTCGACCAGCAAGCGCTTCACCATCTGGCGGGTGAAGCGTTGTTGGTCTCGCCTGGAGGCCCAGGATTTGACCGTTGATCTCAGCTCGGAAGTCCAGGATTGTTGTCTCATGGTCATGTGCAATTATACTCCACGGAGCGGAACTAAGCTACTCTGTCACGATAGCGCACACCCTTCGATACACCCTGCGGGCACTCAGGATGCGCACCAGGCCCGTCGAAGCCTGCCCTGAGGCCAGTCGAAGGGGGCATGCATCCAGTGCCTTACTAAGGGGGTACATCTTGACCCGCGTGCTGAGCCTGTTGCAGGGGACGAATCGAGATGCTCCGCAAGGGAGTGCATCCTAAGTAGCTGCGAAGCAGCGTATCGAAGGACGCAGTCCCGACCTGACGATCAACCCTCCCGGAGGCTGCAAACCTCCGGGAGGGTGGGGGCGGAATGGGGTCGACAGCCTGAGCTTGGACAGCGCATGTCGATACATCGGCACGTTGTATTGAGGGACGGCAGACGTTGTGCTATAATGGACCAGTGACTTGGGGGCTGGCCGCACTACACCGTCTCCTCTTGGTTACAGGCCCAGCTCAGCCCCGGATTCACCTTGTGTCTCGTGGGCTGGTGATAGGTTCGATCTAGCAGTCATCGTCACTGAGCACAGAGGTTCACATGCCCGTATCCGTCTACCTTGCTCCGGCCGCCGCTGGCAAGACCGCCTACGTTCTGGACCTGGTCCGTGAGGCGGCACGTGATCTGGAGTCCATCCCCCGCGTTGTGGTGCCCACTGGACTGCAGGTGCGTGCCTGGCGGAGGCGCTTGGCTCAAGGGGGAGGCGCGATTGGGGTGCGGGTGCTTACCTTCGATGAGCTATATGCCGAGTGTCTCACTGCCGCTGGCGAGCTCTACACAGAACTGACCGAGCCCGTCCAGTACAGACTGATCCGAAAGACCGTCGACGATCTCGAACTGGTCTACTACGCGCCGATCATCGACAGGCCCGGTTTTTTCCACATCCTGGCAGAGACGATTGGGGAGTTGAAGGCTGCGCGGATACGGCCTGAGAAACTCTCAGCAGCGGTGGGCGCTCTGGGTGAAAACCCCCGATTAGGCGAACTGGCCCGCATCTACTCCGCGTACCAGGAGCGGCTGCAAGAACGTCGGTGGGCCGATCGGGCGGGACTTGGATGGCTCACCGTGGAGGCGCTCGACCAGCGCACACCCCACGTTGCCAAAGACTGGTCTCTGGTGGTTTTCGACGGCTTCGACAACTTCACGCCCGTGCAACTGGATCTGCTCGATGTGCTTGCGGACCGCGTGGGTGATCTGATTATCACCCTCACCGGCACCGTGGACGGGAGCGAACGCCCCCTGGTACACCGCCGGTTCGATCGAACGCGAAGGCTGGTGGAGGAAAGGCTCGGTGTGCAGGCAGCTCCGCTGCCTGAGCCCACGTTTGGCCAGGCGCCGATCCTTGCTCACCTGGAAGCGAACCTCTATCGCAGCGAAACCCATCAGATGGACGCCAGGGGCGCTCTTGAACTCATGGAAGCACCGGACCGCGCTGCCGAGGTGCGCGCAGCTCTGCGCTGGCTCAAGGCGCGCCTCGTGCAGGACGGCATGCGTCCAGGGGACGTGGCCCTACTGGCCCGGTCTATCGCACCTTATCGCCCCTTCATCCAACAGACCGTCGAGGAGTTCGGGATTCCCGCGCACCTGGAAGATGGACTTCCGCTGCGCGCCAACCCAACCATCGCCGCTCTCCTGGATCTGCTGCGACTGATGTTACCCCGGTCCGGGACAGATCCGGAGCCGGCTCTGCCCCGCCGTTTGGTGCTGGAGGCCTGGCGTTCCCCATACTTCGACTGGTCCGCCTCCCCTGAGAAGGGCAGCGAGCCCATCGACATCTCCCCGCAGGACGCCGATGCTCTCGATGCTGCGGCGCGCTGGGGACGGGTCATCGGCGGGCGCTCGCAGTGGGAGGAGGTGTTGGGCGATCTGGCGGGGCAGTCGGAGGAAGACCCAGATCACGACGAAGAACGAGGCCGACCGGCGGAGGTGCCTGTGGGTGCCGCTGCTCGGGCTCTCGAGGACAAGTTCGTGCGCTTTGTGGGACGATTGACGCCGCCTGAGGGGCAGCATTCGTACCGGGAGTTCGTTGGCTGGTTGGAGGATCTGATAGGTGGAGATCCCCAGTCGGGATCGGCCCGCTTCACTGCCCCCGAGGAGCCTACGTCTTTGCAGATTGTACGGCGGGCTCGAGAGGCGTCTGAGGTCTTGGCCGACCGCGACGTGGCGGCGCTTCGGGCTCTCAAGGATATCCTTCGCGGATTGGTGTGGGCTGAGGACGCGCTGGGGGTCTCCACTCTGGACTTTGCCGCCTTCTTCGCCGACCTCGTGGGGGCAGTGGACGCGGCCTCCTATCGACTGCCGCTTCACCCCGACCGCGAGGAGGTTCTGGTCGCTGATGTGCTCCAGGCCCGCGGGGTGCCCTTTCGGGCAGTGGCTGTGCTGGGCCTGGCTGAGGGTGAGTTTCCTGCCACCCTGAGCGAGGACCCGTTCCTGCGCGACGCCGACCGGCGCAACCTGCGTGAGGGGTTCGGCCTGGCCGTGGACCCCTCCCCTGAGAGCGCGGAGGCCGAGTACTTCTACGAAACGGTAGGTCGCCCTGCGGAACGGTTGCTCCTTACCCGTCCGCGCCTGGCAGACAACGGTGCCCTCTGGCAGGCGTCCCCCTTCTGGGAGGAGGTGCGCAGGCTCGTTGACGTGTTGCCCCAGACGCTGACCAGCGAGAGTCTCCCCATCCCGTCTGCGGTCGCTTCCTGGCCTGAGTTGATGGAGAGCCTCTCCGCCCACTCAGGACACGAGGATGTTCGACAATGGGTGGCTGACACGGAGCCATCCCGCATCGCCGCTTTGGATGGGGCTGCCCTTGTGTTAGACCGGCGCTCGGCTTCGCTCGGCGACGACGATCTACCCGGTCCTTACGACGGGGATTTGACCACGCTGGGCGAGACCTTCAGGGGGAGTTTCGGCCCTACGCACGTTTGGAGCGCCAGCCGTCTGGAGACCTACGTGGCCTGCCCATTCTTCTTCTTCGTGGGCAGCGTTCTAGGATTGGAGGCTCGAGAGGAGCCGGTGGAGGGGCTGGATGCTCGCCAGCTGGGCAACATCTACCACCGCATATTGCAGGATGTGTATCAGGAGGGTACGGTTACGGACCCCACCTCGCTGGCGCAACTTCTGGAGGCGCTAGGGAGAGTGGCGGAGCAGGTCCTGGACGACGCCCCCAGGCGGGAGGGGTTCCGGGAGACGGCCTGGTGGGCACAGACTCGCAGGGAGATCGTCGACAACGTCCGCCGGTCGCTGGAGGCGCTGGAGGAAGCAAACGGCGAGTGGGTCCCCTCCTTCTTCGAGATCCCCTTTGGCCTGCAAGACCGCCCGCCGCTGGTCGTGGACGGAGAGGACGATAGCCTCCGTATGCGTGGCTTCATCGATCGTGTGGATCTGACCGCCGGTGGTGCCATCCGGGTCATCGACTACAAGACCGGCGGACCATGGGGGTTCACGAAAAGGGCCGTTGCCGACGGCAAGAAGCTCCAGCTGCCCCTCTACGCCCTGGCTGCCCGCGATGCGCTGGGGTTGGGGGAGCCTGTCGAGGGCTTCTACTGGCACGTGCGCCAGGCCGAGCGCAGCAGCTTCACCTTGAGTCGCTTCGACGGCGGGCCCAGGGGAGCGATGAAGGTCGCGGTAGACAAGGCCTGGGAGGCGGTGCGGGGGGCGCGAGCCGGTCATTTCGTCCCTCAGCCGCCCCAAAACGGCTGTCCCTCCTACTGTCCCGCCACGGCTTTTTGCTGGCGCTATTCGACTCCATATGGCGGCTAGATGATGTTACACCCTATCGTCGCCCAGATGTCCCTGAGCCCTGAGCAGGAACCCGCGGTCCGGGAGCGAGGCCGCGACGTCGTGGTCACCGCCGGGGCGGGCACGGGAAAGACCCGCACGCTGGTCGCCCGCTACCTGGCGCTGTTGGCTGATGGTCTGCTCCTGCGCTCCGTAGTGGCCATCACCTTCACCAGGAAGGCCGCCCGGGAGATGCGCAATCGGGTCCGCGCCGAGGCGCGCAAGTATCTGGAGCGGGACGACTTATCAGCGGAGGAGCGGCAGCGCTGGCAGGGGCTGTACAGCGAACTGGACGCCGCACGCATCGGAACCATCCACAGTCTGTGTACCGAGATCCTGCGCACCCACCCCGCTGAGGCCAGGGTGGACCCTCGGTTTGAGGTCCTGGAAGAGGGGCAGACCAACATCCTACGGGGCCGGGCGGTGGACGAAGCGCTGGCCTGGGCTGCAGATGACGAACAGGCCGTGACCCTCTTTGCCTTGCTGGGCGAGCGTGAGCTGAGACGTACTCTCGATATCCTCGTAGAGCGCCGGCTGGATGTGGAGGAGGCCCTGTCCCAACTACCTCGAGACGTTCTGGGCCACTGGCAGCGCGCCCTGATCGGGCGGCAAGAACAGGTGCTGAACGGACTGCTCGCCACGCCCTGGTGGGTGCAAGGCGTGGCCACTCTCCAGGAGAGTCGTGCTATCAAGGCAGACGACCGGGCGGAGATCCAGCGTCGAGCCGCTCTGGAGGCCGTGTTGGGCGCCACGGGGCCCCTGGCGGACAAGCTGGCCTCTCTGGGCTATCTGAGTGAGATCAACCTCTCGGGAGGCAGCGCCAAGGGCTGGCCGGGGGGCAAAGCCCAGCTCGCCGAGGTGAAGACAGCTCTGCGTTCGCTGCGTGATCTCTGGAAGAGCCAGTCCCCATTGTTGGAACTCAGGGTGACACCTCTGGACGAGGAGCTGGCCGGGGCCTTGCCTGCGCTGAAAGCGCTCTTCTCCTTCGCCTGCCAGCGCTACGAGACTTTCAAGCGAGAGCGTAACGCCCTGGACTTCGACGACCTGGAGTATGGAGCTCTGCGATTACTCGAAGAGAAGGGGAGCGTGCTGGAGCAGTGGCAGGATGAGGTACAGGCCATCCTCGTGGATGAGTTCCAGGACACCAATGGGCGCCAGCGCGATCTGGTAAACCTCTTGAACGGCGATCTGGGCAGGCTCTTCGTGGTGGGCGATGCCAAGCAGTCCATCTATCGCTTCCGGGGTGCCGACGTGACCGTCTTTCGGGCTGAGCGGGAGCGAATCAAGGCGGAGGGGGGCGCGGTCCTGGAGATCGACGTCTGTTACCGGGCCCATCGTGACCTGGTGGAGGGGCTGAACGACCTGCTGCGACCGGTGTTGGGAGAGGAAGCGGATGGGCACCGTCCCTGGGCGGAGCCGTTCGCGCCCTTGCGGCATTTTCGCGAGGCGGCCGGCCCTGGCTTCGTGCCCGCCCACGTGGAGCTGCACCTCACCGTGGGCAGCAAGGCTGGCGGGGCGCTGGACCGGGCCGCCGATGCCCTGGCGGCACGCCTCGAGCAACTTGTGGAGGGAGGCGACGTTCAGATCGAGGTGGATGGCCAGCTGGTGCCTCTGGAATACGGTCACATCGCCATTCTGTGCCGCGCTTCGACCTCTTTTGGCGCCTACGGGGACGCCCTGGAGCGCGCTGGGGTGCCTTTCCTCACCGTGGCCGGGCGAGGGTTCTACACCCGGCCCGAAGTCCGGGACCTGCTCAATGCGCTTCAGGCCCTGGCCGATCCCACTGACGATCTGGCCCTGGCCGGCCTGCTGCGGTCTCCGGCCATGGCCCTGTCGGACGCGGCCCTCTATGAACTCTGTGAGAAGCGGCGCAGTACCGAGGGGGCGATCTCCCTGTGGGACGTGTTGTTGGGGTCAGAGAACGTACTGTTGGGCGACGACGGCCTCCGTGCCCGGCGAGCGGTGGGCATCATCAGCGAGCTGCATCACAGGGTGGGCAGGACCTCGGTGGCGGACGTGATCAAGGCCTTCCTGGAAGCCACCGACTATCGGGCAGCGTTGATACAGGCCGGGCAGGCCCGAGGGGCCCGCAACGTGGCCAAGCTCCTGGCCGACGCCCACACCAGTGGCATCGTAGGGGTGGGCGAGTTTGTCGAATACGTGAACGGCCTGCGCGATACGGGAACCCGAGAGGGAGAGGCGCGCGCCACCGCGGAGGGCGCCGTACAGATTATGAGCGTCCACGCGGCGAAGGGATTGGAGTTCCCCCTGGTGGTCATCGGAGATGCGACCTACGGTCGGAGGGGAGGAAACTCCGTGCTCGTCGATGGGGAGCTGGGGGTGCTGCTGCCTCTGAAAGACGAGGAGGACGAACTGCCCGCCGTCTATCGCCTGGGGAAGGAGCGCTCCGACGACCAGGAGGAAACCGAATCGGATCGGCTGCTATACGTAGCGGCGACTCGAGCGCGGGAGAAGCTGATTCTCAGCGGAATCATTGGACTGAAGGGGGACGGCTCTCCTTCAAGGCTGGGTGGATGGTTGGGGAAGCTGAGCGGTGCGGAGGGCCTGACCCTGGCCAGCATACGTATCGACCACGACGAAGAAGGGTCGGGGGCGCATGGGGTGGAGATGCAGGTGGGCGACACACCGGTCTCCTGCACCATCTACGAGCCTGGGTACACCTGGGACCACCCACTCCGAGAAACAGCGCCAGAAGCGGAGCAGCCCCAGCGTCTGCCGCCGCCCCTCCTGGAGGGGGTAGCGGCGCTAAAGGAGCAGGTGGACCAACGGACGAAGGATCGCGACCGACGGCCGCCCCAGCGGGTGTGGCGGGTGGTCCCAGGCGGTCTGAAGCCTCAAGCGCCGCGCTGGGTGGTCGGTTCACTGGTTCACGAGGCGCTAGGGCGCTGGCGCTTTCCCGCGGACGGATTCGAGGGCTGGGTCGAGGCCCGAGCGCGCCAACATGGAATCGCCGACCCCCGTCAACTAATGCACGCGGCTAGTGAGACCAAGAAGCTGCTGCGGCGGTTCCAGGATCACGAGCTGTTTGAGGAGATGGACGGCGCAGACCGGAGGCTCCACGAGGTGCCTTACAGCCGCACCGTGGACGGCAGGGTGGAGAATGGCATCATCGATGCCCTCTATCTGCGGGATGGGTCCTGGACTTTGGTGGAGTTCAAGACCGACGAGGTGAGAGACGAGGCGGACCTGGAGAGGTTGCTCGCTGAGGAGGATTACCTGGCCCAGGCGCAGCGGTACGTGGCTGCGGTGGAACACCTGCTGGGGGAGCGGCCGCGCTCGATCCTGTGTTTGCTGAACTATGCGGGAGGCGTGCGCCTGCTCGACCCGGTGGAAGGCGTCGCAGGCAAAGGCCGCCCCACGACCTGAACGAGGTCGAGGGTTCCCCTTTACATCAGGGAGGAAAGGAACGGTCATGGCCAGAGTACCCATCAAGGACCTGGAGATAGGAAGAACCATAAGCGGCCAAGTCTACCTGCTGGCCGAGTTGAGGGTTGACAAGACCAAGAAGGGGGACCCCTACCTCAGGGCCACACTGGCCGATAGCACCGGCCGGATAGAGGCCCGCTTCTGGGACCTCACCCCTGACCTGATGGAGCAACTGGAGGCGGGTTCCGGCGTGCGCGTCTACGGCACTGTGGAGGAGTATCCTGCGGGGTCTCGCCAGGTGCGGATCGAGCGCCTCCAGCCTGTGGAAATCCAGGATTTCTCCCCCTTTCTGCCCCAGTCCAAGCGAGACCTGGAGGAGATGCGGCAGGAGCTGTTGCAGGTGCGGGCCACAATCAAGGACCCCTATCTCTCTCGGTTGCTCGATCGCCTGTTCGGGGACGAGGAGTTCGAAACCACCTTCAGCAAGGCGCCGGCCGCCAAGATCTACCATCACGCCTGTATCGGCGGGTTGCTGGAACACACTCTGGGCGTGGTCAGGCTGTGTTCTTTCGCTGCCGATGAGCACCCGGAGATCGATGGCGACCTGCTCCTGACGGCGGCGATACTGCACGACGTAGGAAAGGCCACGTCGTATACCCTGGGCCCGGTTCTCGATCTCACCGATGAGGGCAGGCTCATCGACCACGTCGTCGGGGGCGCGTTGGTGGTCCAGACGGCGATTGATAGCATCGACGGCTTTCCTCAAGCCCTTCGCAACCGCCTGTTACACGCCATCCTGGCCCACCATGGTGCATTGGAGCGAGGCTCTCCCGTAGCGCCCAAGACGTTGGAGGCCCTGGCCCTGCACCACGCCGACTGGATGGACGGAGACGTCCGTGGCTTTCTCGACGCCGTGGAGAGTGAACCCCCCTCGGCGGACGGGTGGACTGGGTATGCGAAGATGTTTGGCACGCAGCTCTACGGGGGGCCCGTGGAGTCGCCCGAAGAAGACGGCAAGGTGGAACAGCTCCCCTTCTAGGGCTTTCTTGGCTATGCGTTGGGGCGCAAGGTCGCTGCCAGACCGGGCGGGGTGCATCCTGAGCGACGCCCTGAGCCTGACGAAGGGTAGCTGCGATGCAGCGCATCGAAGGACGCATCAGGCATTGACAAAAAGCAAAGGTTGTGCTATAATGGAGAGGTGAGTCGTTAGGCGGCGCCACTACTTCGTCTCCTCTTGGCTCCGGCCGCCTTGAGAGACCCCGCAAGTGGCCCTCAGGGCCGGTTCCTCGCGCCGTCCAGCGTTCTGAAGGAAGGTCGCCGCCGGCTGTCCGGTAAGGAGGGAGAGATGAGGATAGCGGCTTCCCTGTGCCTGGCGCTGATGCTCTTTGGAGCTGTTGGTCAGGCGGGATGCGCTCCCGCAGCCGCACCCGAACCTGCACCGCCAGTGGAGGCGCCGACAACCGAGGCCGAACCCACAGAACCGGGGGAAGGTCAAGGGTGAGCTCATCCATCCCTCGGATCGAGGCAGTCAGTACACGGACCATGCCTGTCAAGCCCTGTTGGAGGCTCACGGTATCCGGCCCAGCATGAGTAGCGTCCGCAGGTGATACGACAATGCACCTATGGAGAGCTTCATCGGGACGCCGAAAGCCGGACTGGCATATCACCGCCGATACCATACCCGTGATGAGGCCAGGGCGGGTCTGTTCTTCTACATCGAAGGGTTCTACAATCGACCGCTGCGACACTCATCCCTGGGCTATCTCAGCCCGGAGGCCTATGAGCAGGTATGCTATCAACAGAGTGAGTTTCGCCTATCTCCATGTCCACAAAACCAGGGGAAGATCACACACTGCCACCGGGAGTAAGGACCCCTTTGATACAGAGAAGGAGAAATGAGATGACAAAGCACCTTGTGCTCACAGTGTTTCTGCTATCAGTTGTTCTGGTAGCAGGCTGCACAGCATCACCTCCTCAGGTCATTCGGGAAACGGTTGAAGTGGAAGCAACAGTAACTGTCGAGAGAGAAGTGGTTGTAACAGCAACACCGACCTCCCCTCCGCAGGGGGGTGTTTTTGTGCAAGCTCTTGGTTCGAATCCAACCATTCTGAATCCGATCTTGGCCGCTGATCCTCCGAGCTTCTCAGTGATCAGTCTTGTTTTCCCCAGGTTGGTCGGACAGGACCCATTCAGCGGGGCTGCGGCTCCAGCCGAGATGGCGGAGGGGTGGGAGATCTCGGGGGATGGGCTGGTCTGGACCTTCCATCTTCGTCAAGGAGTAACCTGGACTGACGGAGAACCTGTGGACGGAGCAGACTTCAAGTACACTTATGATGCGATTGCCAGCGATGCGGTGAACTCACCTCGTAAGTCTTACCTGACGGGGGTTGAGAGTATCGAGACGCCGGATCCGTACACAGTGATCATCACGTTCAATCAGGTCACCTGTGATGCACTACTGAAGAACTTTTGGGTGCCCTGGTTACCAAGCCATCTGTATGCCCAGGACTTCAGTGATATCAGTGAGTATGACGAAGCACCTCCAGTCAGTGCAGGCGCATTCATCTTCGAGGACTGGGTGCCAGGGGATCACGTTAGCCTTGTGCGCAATCCCGATTATTGGAAGGGTGCGCCTTTTATGGATGGTGTGATTTTCAAAGTTGTCCCTGACCCGGGCGCACGGCTCGCTCAACTTCAGGCTGGCGAGGTGGACTTGATTACTGCGCAGCTGGATCAGTTAACGAGCATCACGCTGGACCCCAGTTTGAGACTGTATACATCGGAGTTGGATGGGTATGATTTCATTGCGCTCAACTTGGCCAATCCGGATAATCCACAACCAGCCTTTGGCGAGACCGGTGAGTTGGTCACCCAGGAGCCGCACCCGGTACTAGGAGACGTCAATCTGCGGCGTGCGATTGCGTATAGCCTTGACTATGACGCGATCTTGAGCACCGTATATCGTGGCCAGGGATACCGGCTCGCCAGCAATGTATTGCCTGCCGTGGCATGGGCCTATGATTCAAGCATCGAGCCATATCCCTATGATCCGCAGATGGCAACCCAGCTGCTGGAAGACGCAGGGTGGACGGATAGCAACAGAGATGGCATTCGTGAGAAGGATGGTCATCGCCTGGCTCTCACACTGACGGCGGACGCCGGTAACAGCCTCTTCCAAGACCTAGCTGTATTGATTCAAGAGCACCTTGGCAGAGTGGGGTTTGATATCACCGTCGAGACTCTCGAGTATGGCACGCTAGTCGGAACGTTGCTGAATCAGACCTATGATATGGTGATAATGAAGCTCGAGGGGCTCGGTGCTGATCCAAATGATAGCGTTCTTTGGAGTAGGAGCTACGATATCCCTGGAGCCGGCTTCAATTTCACTAGCTACCAGAACCCTGACCTTGAACAGTTGCTGCAAAGCGCACTCTCGGTCCCAGGATGTACGACGACGGGGCGCGCCCCCCTCTACCACAGAGTGCAACAGATTATCCATGACGATGTGCCCGTCATCTTCATCAGCGGCTCGATTGGCAATGCGGGCTACACTTCACGGTGGAGGGGCATTGCCCCCGGACCATGGAGTCTAGTGCACAATATTCATGAATGGTACCTCCAGCCTTGACGCCGCTAGGTGCTGGAGATAGAGGGGTGCTTCGCCCCCCTGATTCATCGTTAGGATGGCTGTAATGGTTCAATCATGCGCGCAAGCAGGTTGACACTTTCAAGATCCACGAAACTCTATATGAACGCATCTCGGCCAAGACTCGCTCGAGAAGGCCAAGACACGGGGCTTTGGTCTCACTTTGCGCACACAAGCGGACGGAGTGCTTTTCACCGCACTAGAGAGTGTCAGCCAATTGTGAATCACTCCGGATAGTTCATCAGGAGTTTCTGTTGGTCGGCTATATTCTTCGGCGCGTTCTCCAAGGCATTCCTACCCTCGTCGGTGTGAGCCTCCTCAGCTTCTTCTTGATTCGATCTGCACCCGGTGATCCGATTGAGATTATGATGTTCTCCCCGGACATTTCAATGCAGACGCGCCAGGCGCTGCGCCGCGCGTTCGAATTGGATCAGCCTATAATCATCCAGTACCTCAGCTGGATGACCGGAATAACAGTACATGAGGGGGATATGGTGGATCAGCAAACAACTCACCATATCCGATGCTGCTATTCATCATATCTTGGGTTTGCGTTGTGCGATAACGGCGGCGGAGTGTTGCGCGGTCAGCTCGGCATGAGTATTGCTTCTCGTCAACCAGTGAGCCGCTTGATTGCACAGCGCATTCCGTTGACGGTCGAGCTCACCGCGACTGGGCTACTGTTGGGCCTGCTATTTGGTGTCCCGTTGGGCGCGTTAAGTGCCGTCTATCGTGACTCGCTGTTGGATAATCTTACGCGCGTTCTAGCCGTCATTGGGAACTCCATCCCCGCCTTCTGGATGGGCCTGATCCTGATTTTTTCATTCGGAGTTCGATTGAAGTGGTTCCCGACAGGAGGAAGGCAGACTCTGAGTCTCACTGACAGTCTCGACCTCTTAGACTGGCTCCGCCACTTGACTCTCCCTTGCATGACGCTGGCGTTTGCTTGGGTAGCGCTCCTTAGTCGCTATATGCGCACCGAGATGCTTGAGGTGATTGGCTCAGACTACATCCGCACGGCTTGGGCTAAAGGGGTGCACCCTGGGCGAATCTGGTACGTCCACGCCCTGCGCAATGCCCTCATCCCCTTGATGACAATTCTTGGGCCAGCCATTACGCAGCTACTTGCTGGGGCGGTGATAATTGAGACAATCTTCTCTTGGCCTGGTATGGGACGTTTAGCCTTTGATGCCGCGTTGCAGCGAGATTATCCAGTCGTGCTCGGAATAGTAATGATTTCTTCAGTTCTGGCAATCCTGGGCAATCTACTGTCAGATATCCTCTACGGGGTCGTCGACCCCCGGGTACGATTGGCCTAACAATATGTCAAGGCATATGTGCTCTCTCTTAACTGATTGTCCCGCCCCCCTTGCGGAGTCGCGCAGCTACTGGAGCATTGTGCTGCATCGCTTTCTGCAGGATCGGTTGGCACTCCTTGCCCTTGTGTTCCTCTGCGCGTTGGCAGTCAGCGCACTATTTGCCCCCTCCATATCGTCTGCTCTGGGCGTTAACCCGTACCAGACTGATCCCGAGAATGTATTGGCTCCTCCGGAGTTGATCCGGCACATGAAATCAGGATGGAATCCCAGGTCCAAACAGAACACTTGGCTGACATCGACGAGCGTTGTGCCGCACTGGCTGGGGACCGATCAATTGGGACGCGATCATTTGGCCCGTCTACTGTTCGGAGGACGTGTGAGTCTCTTCATTGCTCTGGCAGCAGGCACTCTGCAGCTTGTCTTAGGAGTCGGCATGGGGGTGGTAGCTGGCTACTGCAGTGGGAGCGTGGATGATGTCGTTGTCTGGTCAATCAATACTGTGGCCTCTGTGCCTATGATCTACCTGCTCATCACCGCCGCCGCCATTTTTGGTCCGAGTGTTCTAGCCCTCATTGTATTGCTTGGCTCCCTCGGATGGGTGGCGACGGCACGCCTCATTCGCGGCAGTGTCTTGAGAATACGCGAGCAGGGTTACATCGAGGCCGCTCGTGCCCTTGGTGCAAGTGATTCGCGCATTATCTTTAGGCATGTCATTCCAAACTGCGTGAACATCATTCTTGTCAATACGTCGATGAGCGTCGGTAGCCTGATCCTGACTGAATCAACGCTCAGCTTTCTAGGATTGGGGGTTCAACCACCTATCGCTTCGTGGGGAAACATGCTCAATCGAGGTCTGGGGTTGCTGTTCCTGCGGGATCCTGCAACAGGAGCACCAACTGCTTTGCATCTCATTCTGGCACCCGGCCTACTAATCACGCTTACTGTGCTTGCACTCTATTTGATCAGTGATGGACTGCGCGATGCACTGGACCCGACACTACGTTCAGTTACGTAGGGGGGCGCTTGTTTTGCGGAGCCGAGTTTGGCACCGGCTGGGAATAGACCGGGCAGTCGGAGACATCGGGTAGGGGGTCGGCGATTTGCATTCAACTGGCCCACAATCATATGGGTTGCTACGCTGCGTCCTTAGGGGATAGAGCATGATTGCGTTTCTTCTGGCCCTCAGTTGGTTGTGCATCTCCACCAGTCTACTGCTTACCTTGGCGCGCCGCTCTCGGGCCTATGAGGTGCTCGGCTCAGACAATGTCGTAGACGCGACTGAAGCACCGTTTCTCACTGTGATCATTCCGGCCCGCAATGAATCTGCCACAATCGGCCGGTGTCTTACAGGATTGCTAACTCAGACGTATCCCTCTCAGCGCCTTAATGTTCTTGTGGTCGATGATAACTCGACTGACAACACAGCCGAGATCGTGCTCCGGATTGCACAATCAGATAGGCGCATCCGCTTGATGGAGGCCGGATCATTGCCAGAAGGCTGGATAGGTAAACAACATGCCTGCTGGCAAGCCGCTATGGTGGCGCAGGGTGAGTGGTTGTGCTTTCTTGATGCGGACACAGTTCCAGCCCCTCATCTGATCAACGCAGCTGTGTCACTTGCCCAGGCTAAAGAAATCGACTTGCTCAGTTTGCAGCCCTTCTTGGAAATTGGCACGTTTTGGGAGCGAGTGATCAACCCTACTGCGCTCTTTGTGCTCGCGCTTGCGATGGACGTTCGCCGGATCAATGATCCCACCATGCCCGACGCGGCGGCCAACGGGAATTTCATTCTCATCCGACGTAGGGTGTATGAGGCCATTCGGGGTCATGCTTCAGTGCGTGCTGAAATGCAGGAGGATGTCGCTCTGGCGCGCATAGTCAAGCGAAGCGGATATCGACTGTACCTGATGCATGGCCAAGATCTGATAAGAACCCGGACGTATACTAGCTTGAGGGACATATGGGAGGGCTCCTCGAAGAATACGGTCGACGCGATGCGCGACATGCCGAGCATGGTGTTGGCCTTCATTGAAGCTCTGCTGCTGGCCTGGATGCCCGTAATGTTGCCTCTATGTTTATGGACTTGGATCAATCTCACAAGCAGGCCGACTGTTCCAAACGGACTGGCTGTTGGCCTAGCGTTGCTTGGGTCAATAGCGAATCTCACCGCAATAATGATGGTAATGAGATTCTTTCGAATGCCCATCCGGTATGGCCTCTTGCTTCCATTTGGTCTCACGATGGGAGTCGCAATCATACTCACTAGTGTGTGGCAGCGCGTAATGGGGCACACCAAATGGAAAGGCCGGGAGTATTCTTTTCTTCGGGGATCGAGTCAGCAGATGAACGATGACATTGCAGGTCGAACCCGATGACAACGTCGTTTCGTGACTTCGGTCGAACCGGCTAGATTCTGCCCTGCAATATCGAAAAACCCCCGGCCTTAAGGTGACATAGAATCGCCATCGAACGGGGACTCCGTTTGCCGTTACTCCCCACAAGTCTCATTGTGGGGGTTAGCTGCTGCCCTGTGTTATCTTGAGCATAGGACATGGTATCGACCTTTCCCTTTCTTCGTCTCCTGAAGCGGCTGGAGTTAGATCCATGTGGCTGTGCTTTTTTTCTGGGTGCAGGCTGCTCGCTCACGGCAGGTATTCCTCTAGAGAGCGAGGATGCTGCCGATGTCCCGAGTATTGCGACCCGGATACGGCAGATGGTATACGAAAGATACACAGGCCAGCGCAAGGCGAATCCACGTGATGTGGAACGGTGGCTCAAGAAGAAGAAGTGGCTCCAGGAACAATCTACTTTCTACACAGATTGGCTGTCATTGATGGAAATGACGCTGGAAGAAGGCTGTCGCTTTCGATCTCAGTTGCTCCAGGGTTGCAGCCCGGCACCGGGCCATTACGCGCTAGCGAGTCTGGTTGCTGCAAAAGCGATTCACTACATCCTTACCTCAAATTTCGACTTTCTGATTGAGCGTGCCCTGGGCGACATGGCGATTGACGTGCAGGTAGTGACGCTCGATGAGGCGGAAAACCTGCCAGCACTCATAGACAGCCTGTCACCTCTTGTCATTAGATTGCATACTGAGAGCGCAGTGTTACCTCCTTGCGCAAGCAGTATGACCTTCACGGATGCTGCAGAGCGTGTGCGCAGAGTACTGGAAGTCATCTTGGAGAACCGAAGCCTAGTTGTCGTAGGATATGCTGGACGTGATGATTTCATCATGGCTCCGATAGCTGCCTGGGTAAGTGAAGTTGCACCGCGGTCGGTTCAGGACATCTACTGGGTTGTAGTAAAGGGTACGCCGCTTCCATCTCGTGTGGCTGCGTGGCAGCGCCAGCGGCCTGACCGAGTATGGAGTATAGAAACCGTCGGCTCAGATGTGTTTCTTAGCGAGCTATGCGCGAGGGTTATCACGTGATTCTTGGCCAATATCGCCCCCAGGCTGTCTGGTTTGGACACAACGCATATGGAATACATGGCATTGAGCATGTGACCCGCGTGCTGATCTGGGCGGATCATCTCGTTCAGTCGGCGGTGGCCACGGGGCAGCCAGTTGACGGAGAAGTTGTCCGATGGGCCGCTGTTCTGCATGACGTAGGGCGCAAGAACGACGATCGCGATCCGGAGCATGGCCTCCGGTCCGCACGATGGATAGATGGACATAGAGAACTCCTTCCACCAGCGCTGACCCAATCGCAGCTTGATGCGATTCAATACTGCTGTATCTGGCACGTGCCAGCCGATCGCTTGACCCCAATGATGACTCCGGAACTGCTCTGCCTCAAGGATGCGGATGCAGTCGATCGAGTTCGGATCGGGGATTTGAATCCGGCCATGTTACGCACAAGTTACTCCCGCAAGCTGATTGATCCAGCGGCACGCCTGTGTCAGCTCGGAGCGATAGACGCCGAACCTGACCCATGGCAACGGATTCGAAAGGCAGCCCTGACTCTTGGCCTTTGGAGATGATCCGTAACAGCCAGCCGACCTGTCACGCATCTTGCCTGCCGGAAGGAAAGTCACCGTTGACTGACGAGTAAGGAGGAAGAGATGACCAAAGTGGCTTCCGTGTGCCTGGTCTTGATACTGTTCGTAGCTGTTGGTCGGGCGGGATGTGCTCCCGCAGCCGCGCCGCCAGTGGAGGAGCCCACCTCAGCAGTTGAGCCCACCGCCAGGGCTGAAGAGCCGACAGCCGCCCCCGGCGCACCCACCGCTGAACCCCCCACGCCTACCGCGGTTCCACCTGCGGGGGAGGCGCCCACTTCGACCCTCGTTGCCCCTTTCCGGGTGTCCAGCGGCGCCTTTGATCCGGAGGGCGAGATTCCGGTGTTGTACTCTTGCCAGGGGGCCAACCTGTCGCCGCCCCTTGCGTGGTCCGGAGTGACGCAGGGCACTCAGAGCCTGGCCCTGGTGGTGGATGATCCCGATTCGCAGCCGCCGGGCTTCGTCCATTGGCTGATCTACAATATCCCTCCGAGCACCACCAGCTTGCCCGAGGGAGTGCCTGCGGAGGCCACACTGTCTGATGGCACACGCCAGGGTGTCAACGGCTTCGCCCTCTTTGCCGAGGAGGGGCAGACCTTTCCCGGTGGCGCTGCCATCAATCGGATTGGGTACGATGGGCCTTGCCCGCCGAGCGCGCATCGCTACGTCTTCACCCTCTACGCCCTTGAGGTGATCCTTGACCTGCCGGCGGCAACCACCAAGTCGGATCTCGTGCTGGCAATGGAAAGGCACGTGCTGGGCGAGGCGGAACTGACTGGAGTCTACACCCCGCAGCCGTGACCGACCTCCTCCACCTGCTCCTCGACCCTCTCTTCCACCTTGCCACCCCTTTCCACCTTTCGGCCCACGGCCATCGAATTCAGAACCCTATCAAACGACCCGCCAGACGCGGGATAGAACACAGCATCCACCGAGTACACCGACCGGATCTCCGTCGCCACTCTCGTTTGCCCATCCAGGAAGTACCCCGCCAGCATATCCGCCGACAGGCCCACGTTGGGCACCGGCAGCCCGTTCTCCCGGTCCTCGATGATCTGGTCGATCAGCGCCTCCATGCAATCCCCAGCCGGCGTGTTGGAGAGGCGCAGCCGCCCCGTCAACCCGTCCTCCGCCCCGCTCCACTCCACCTCGCTGACCACTCCCACCAGGTCCCCCAGGCTCGCGGCCTGCTGGAACCAGCCCACGTGGTCCACAAAGCAGCTCGCCCCCTCGAACCGTGGCACCGCCGCCCTCAGCACCTCGGCAGGGAACCGCCACCCATGCAGGGAATCCCCGGCCCTGATCAGCGTAACGCCATAGCCGCGCCCTGAGCCCGCCGAAGGGTCACGCCGGGCGCTCACATCCACGTCCAGCCCCAGCCGAACCCGCTCCGTAGCGGTCACTGCATCCTGAGTAGGCCGCGCACCGGCCGTATGGAAGGGTGCATCCTGAGCCTGCCGAGGGATAGCCCCCGCATCCTGAGTAGCGGCTACATCCTGAGTAGGCTGCGCACCGGCCCTATCGAAGCCTGCCCTGAGCCCAGTCGAAGGGGACTCAGCCATACTCACTGCAAAGGTCTGCATCCGATGACTCCGTGTCCACAACCGCTTACAACCCCATTATAGAACGTTTGTTCTATCTTGTGATGTACCCTAGCCTTAAAACAGCGCTTACCGTTCCCCGGCCCTACCCGTCCACAGCTGCAAGAGTCCGCCGGGGCGCCCCCGTACCCGCATAGCCCCCGCCAAGAAAACCTACGGCTTGCCCAACAAGGCCCTAGCCCTCGGGCAGGCGCTCCCGTTGTCCGCAGCGCACACCGCCATACCCCGAACCGCGCGATTGTGGGACCCCTTGCCGCCGTTCACGCACCTTGATACAATGCCCCGTGAGGGTAATATGAGACGCACCCTGTATCTCAGTGTGGCTGTCGGCGACATCTTCCTGTGGCTTCCGCCAGACCACGAGACGATCACCTGGACCGCCGGCCCCGAGAGTCCTCTCAAATTCCCGTTCGTCGAACCAGGTGTCCGCGGAGTTGTCTCGATCCATCTCGATGTGGGCGCGCTCGGCGAGTACGCACATGAGGTCGACAAGTCGCATATTCGGGTCAACGACTACCCAATATCCTGCTCTCGAGTGAACGTCACCGTTGAGGCGGACTCTGACAGGGGATCGACCCAGAAGGTTTTTCTCGAGACGGCCCAACGCGTCACCGATAGATACGTCAACCGTCTTCTTTCATACGTGAGGACCGAGCTCGACCAGCACTGGGTTGTCCCAGTACCGATAGGCGAGTGGGACCTCGCCTACTTTCTTTTTCAAGCCCGCGCGATGCTTCTGGAGAACGGACAGCCCGCCGACATGCTGTCCGGGGACCCAGCCAATCATATGATGCCACCCCCGCTGGAGTTCGATCGCCCAATGGTTCCTCTATACGCCACCAGCAGGGATGAGATGTGCCGGTTCGTTCAGCAGCGCACAACGCCCTCAGCCGAAACGGAATTGATTGCCAGCGCCAAGCAGCACTTCGTCAACAGCGAATACGGTGTGGCCGCCGTTGAGGCGGTTTCATCATTGGAGGTGGGCCTCGGCACCTTTGTGGGAAACCGCCTGCGGCGCAAGAGCGCCTATAGGGCCTACAAGGACGTCCGGGAGAGGATCGGTGTGATGACGTACCTCAAGGTTCTTCTACCGCTGGCTGCCACGGAGCAGGAGTTGGTCGCTTGTCGACCTCTCATAGGGGACTGCGCGCAATTGGTCACGGTGCGGCACCGCATCGCCCATGCAGGGGCACGCCCAAGCGACGACGATGTGCGCAAAATCAGGCGTGGAATAAAGGCAGTGGAGCGAATCCTAGATGTGGTGAGGGAGGAAGGCCGCGAGCCGCCGACTGAATCCTAACGCACAACCGATCCGTTCTGACCAGGATTGACCCGCCACTGGTGGCTCAACAGCGCCCCATTCTCACCGAGGCCCCCAAGGCCAAGGGGGAGCGGTCGGAGCAGTTGGTGCTGGAGGAGTAGGGCTTGACGGCTGGTCGCGCGAGTGCGCAGCGGGCATAGGTTGCGAGGTGAGAGTCATGGAGCCTGTGGTGGGCTGGCTAGCGTTGGTATTGGCGGTGGGTTCCTGGGTGTGCTCATTCGTGCTCTTTTTCTGGGAGAGGCATGCGCGGCGCCAGGAGTCCAGGGCGGCGGAGAAGAGGGCGCGGTGGGACGGCCGGTTGGAGCCAGTGTGGCGCTACGCCCAAGCGCTGCGGGAGTTCGCCGACACGGCCCTGACGCGGACCGCGGCCTGGGAGGCTCGCCTTGACGACTGGGACATAGAGGACTCCGGAGAGACGCTGAGAGAGGAGTTGTCCAGGCGCTGGTCCGAGGTCCAGGACCTCAAACCGCGACCTAGCCCCTGGTACCTGGTCCCCGACCACGTGGCGCGGAACTGCTTGCTCATGCTTGAGGGGCATGCGGGGGAGTGCGAGCGGCGGTGTCGGCTCAGCCTAGAGGGGGGAGACCCGGTCGTCTTCCAGGCTGACAGATTGCGCGGCATGCTTCAGAGCTCCGCCGACGACGCCGAGACGGCGATGCAGTGCTTCTTTGAGAGCCTTACGTGAGAGTCGCGGCACGCGACTTGACGACAGCCGGCTAGTGGGCCACGTCAGCGTCACCTTCAAGACGGCGCCCAAGGCCTCGGCCACGGTCCCAGCATCCCCACTCGCGGCCAACCCCCCGGCCCGCTTCGGCCTGCCTAACTGGCCCCACTAGCACGACAACGCGTCTTCCCCTCCCCTGGCCTGCTCCTTCTCGACCAGCAACGCCCCACCAGCTAGCTACCCCGCAGCCTTCGCGTCCGGCAACCACCACGTCCGCTTGAACCCCACCGGCCCCTCGATGATCACGATCCGGTCACTGTGCACCCCGAACGCCATCACATCCTTCCACTCGATCCCCAGGTCGACCAGCGCCCGCTCCACCGCGCTCCGGTCCCGCTCCGGCTTGGCCTCAGTTCCTCCCTCTCCCTCCTGCGAGACCGCGCCCTGAGCCTGCCGAAGGGGGGCTGGGGTGAGGGGCTGGGTTGCGGAGATGGTGATGGTGGCGGGCGGCGCGGCGTTCGGAGTGTGGGTGGAGGGCCTTGTCCTGCAATCATGGCGAGGGGATCCCACCGCGGTCGTAGTGTGGGCGATCTCGGGGGTTGTCGGTTCAGCCCTGGTGATTGGCGGTTTCTGGGGCGCGAGGAGGTGAGCGCAAAGGTGGCGACCTGAGAGTGCAGTACTGCTTCCGGTCGTCGCCCGCACATGGGCGCCATCACGCCTACTCGCACGTCGTCACCTCCCAAGCGCAGGTTCTTTTCTTCGTCTAAGGGGGATTTGACGAAGAACCGGTGGGCAAGAAGCGTTTGCCTTTGGCAAGCTCGTGGGCGAATATAGGTGAGCTTGCATATGACGTAGCAAGCGGCGGAAGAGGCCAGCCTGGTGTGCCGGACGGGGTGATTAGGCGGAAAGATATCCGCATAATCAGTAGTTAGCCTGCCAGTCACAGTGCGAAGAGGGAGAGAGTTATGGATGAACAACTGAGCAATCGAGAAGCTATTATCGCGAGATATGCCGATGGTCCAAATCAGTTGGAGGCTGCGATTGCCGGGTTGTCTGAGGGGGAACTCGATATCGCCGAGAGCGACGGCACTTGGACCATCCGACAGACTGTGCATCACGTCGCTGATGGGGATGACATCTGGAAGGTATTCATCAAGAGGGCTATCGGCAACCCAGGAGGCAAGTTTGATCTGCAGTGGTATTGGGCGATGCCACAAGATGAGTGGGTGAAGAGTTGGGTCTATGCGAGTCGAGAGATAGGTCCGTCGCTGGCGTTATTCCGAGCCAATCGGGGTCATATTGTGCAGTTGTTGGAGCATATGCCCGAAGTCTGGGAGCGAAGCCTACTTGTCAGATGGCCGGATGAGGAGGAAGAGGAAGTCAAGGTGGCGTGGGTAGTGAACATGCAGGCCGAGCACGTGCCTGGACATCTGGATGATATTCGGAGGGCGCGGCAGGTTCACGGTGTTTGAGGTTTTCCAGAGCAGAGAGCAGGGCGGGCTAACCAGCGCATGCAGCCGACCGCCTGATCGAGAATTTTATTTCTGCCGGTCTTGTTTTTGACTCGTGTTTTTAATTGACGGACACATTGTCTCACCCGGCGGCGGCTGATGCGCGAATCGTTGGGCGAGTTGATGGGTGACCCTGACCCCGAAAAATCCAAACGAGTGACAGACGCCATGCTCAAGATGCAAAAGATCATCGTCGCCGACCCGCAGAAGGCATACGACGGCTAATTCGGACAGTTTCTGCCTTGACTGCTTAGAATAAATGTTCTAAAACATAGCAACCACCCAAGATAGGTGGTTGAAAGCTTGGCTTCAACGACAATCAATCACTATAAGGAGGTTTCTATGAGCCCAAAGAAGGAAACGCAAAAGTCCGCCAAGAGCACCACCGCGATCAACAACAAATCCACGGGATTCACGGACGAGGAACGAGCCGCGATGAAGCAGCGCAGTCAGGAGCTGAAGGCGGCCGCGCGCGCGAACAAGGACAAGGCGGACGGGGAAAGCGCCGTGCTCGCGGCGATCGCCGCGATGCAGGAACCGGATCGCGCCATGGCCAAGCGGCTCCATGCGATCATCAAAGCCAGCGCGCCAGCCCTCTCGCCGAAAACCTGGTACGGGATGCCCGCGTATGCCAAGGACGGCAAGGTCGTCTGCTTCTTCCAAAGCGCGCAGAAGTTCAAAACGAGGTACGCGACGTTCGGCTTCAGCGACACGGCGAACCTCGACGAAGGCGCCCTGTGGCCGGTCGCCTTCGCGCTGAAGGAGTTGACTGCCACCGAAGAGGCAAGGATCAGCGCGCTCGTCAAGAAAGCGGTGAGCTGAGGGCTGATCGCAAGTGTAAGAGACGCCGACGGTAACATCATCGGGCTTATTCAGGACCCTTAATCGCGCCGGTGCAGGCGGCGCCGCCCAACAACCGGTTGCAACGGACGGCGCTCCGCGCCGCCGCTGAACCGGAGCGTTAGCCCTCATGAGCGTTGCTGCGTAGTTGCGCCGCGCCCAGCGGTCTGCCTCCAGCGCCAGCCGCACGCGCTCAGCAATCGCCTCTACCATCGCTCCTTACCCCTCAGCACCCGCCTGGGCTCTGGCCTCCGGGAACCACCACGTCCGCTTGAAACCCACCGGACCCTCGATGATCACGACCCGGTCACTGTGCACTCCGAACGCCATCACGTTCTTCCACTCGATCCCCAGCTCGCCGTGCCTTCGGCACCCCTCGGGCTGCTCGGGGTCGCCTGCGGCGGGCCCTGCGCAGCAGCTCGCTGCGTGCTTGCGGGCGGGCGCCAGCCGTCGTGCTTCGCCTACCGGTAGGTCAAGAAGCGAGCAAGACTTACTTCGGTTTGATCAGGGATCTCGAGAGGCTTCGCTTTGTCAAGGCAACCGACAAGGGATTAGCATCGATAGCAACTCTCAGCAGGCTTAAGGGTTTCCCTACTTAGGCTATTGTTTTGTTTTTCGGACAGACGACCGTCCGATTCTTGAAGCACAGGCGGGGTGGCAGAGGCCCGCTGTAGTGAGGAGGTAACGAATGGGCCGAGGTAACAGGGCAAGAGTGGTGGTTACGGGCATGGGGGCCATCACGCCTCTGGGGTTGAATGTACAGGATCTCTGGCAGGCGTTGATTGACGGACGTTCAGGCATCGGGCGTATTACGCAGTTTGATGCCTCCGCCTATCCCACTCAGATCGCTGGAGAGGTGAAGGGATTCGACCCCGGCGAGTACATGGATGTCAGGGAGGCCAGGCGCATGGCCCGCTTCAGCCAGTTCGCCGTGGCTGGGGCGAAGATGGCCGTGGAGGACGCGGGGTTGACGGTGGATGAAAGCAACGCGGATGACGTAGGGGTGGTAATAGGCACGGCCATTGGAGGAGGGCTGGTGGAGTCAGAAACGGCGCATCTGATTCTGTTAGACAAGGGGGTGCGAAGGGTCCCCCCTCTCTTCATACCTTCGATGATACCCAATGCGGCGGCCCATCATGTAGCATGCGCTTTTGGCATCAGAGGGTACTCCTCTACGGTAATAGGGGCTTGTGCCTCTGGAAATCAAGCCATCGGCGAAGGGGCCAGGGCTATCCGTGACGGGACTGCCCCGGTGGTAATTTCCGGGGGCACAGAGTCCGCGA
>Ga0307380_10002031_pt1 | contig 29027 bp, 24 predicted proteins | sample UN3MG_FD_202239 | JGI IMG/M metagenome (GOLD analysis project Ga0307380, IMG submission 202239) | Soil microbial communities from Risofladan, Vaasa, Finland - UN-3 | ecosystem: Environmental > Terrestrial > Soil > Coastal area > Acid sulfate soil | place: Finland: Risofladan, Vaasa | collected... | reverse complement strand
GACGAGCCGCACCAGCTTGGTCGCGCCAAGTCGGCCGAGAGCCGGGAGATATTTCAGATACTCGGAAAGCAGAAGACGCGTGGTGCCGGGAAATGTCCACCAGTGCTCCACGTGCACGTTGTTGTCGACCACGGGGTAGGGAATGAGCGTCACGCCCGGCAAGACGCGCGCCAGCTCGGCGATCGCGCGGGGCATGTGGTAGTTGGAGGTGACGATGATGATGGAGCCGTATTTATGGAGCGCCGCCCATTGGGCGGTCTCGGTGGCGTTGTCGATGGTGTTGCGCGCCTCCTTGTCGATGTCGACGCAGCAGGCGAAGTACTGACCGCCCTGGCTCGCGAGCCGCTGCAGCTCCTGTTTGCTGGTGCCGCGATTGACGCCGGTGATGAGCACGCGCTTGGCCTTGCGCTTGGCCAACAGCTTCATGGCCTCATCGATGCGCGCGACGCCGCCGGTCAACACGGCGATGCCGTCGGCGGCATAGGCCGGCTCGCGCCGTTCCCGGTCCACACTATTGGCGAACACGATGAAACCGATGATCAGCATGACGAGCGCGAGGATCGCGGCATCGAAGAGCAGCCTGACGCCGCCCACGAAGCCGCCGAAGCGCCGGAAATGCCGCCGACCCGCGCTCTCTTGTACCTCTTGTACTTCCTCCGTCACCATTCACTCCGAACCCATCCTGGCGCGGCGCAGGATAGGCAAAATCGCGCGCGCGCGAAATCGCCTTTGCCGGGTGGTTCCCAGCGGGGTCACGCGTAGGACTTCAGGACGCGAAACACGCCGAGCCGCGAGGTGAGCATGCATAGCCCCGCGACCACCACCACCACCAGCACGCAGAGAAGATAGCCGCCAATATCGAGCTCGCCGGAGCCCAGCAGGCGGCGGGTTTCGGCCTCGGTCATAGCGCCGCCGCCCAAAAGGTGCATCGCCAGCGGCAGCAGAAGGAAGGCGATCGCCGCGGAAAAGGCGCCCACTAGCCCGGCCCGCACCCCTAACCCTAAGAAGTGGCGTTCGAACTCGCTTGAAATGAAGCGCTCATTGGCGCCGACGAAATGCAGCACCTCAATGATCGCGCGGTTGGTGGCCATGGCGCTGCGGGTGGCCGAGATGATGACGGCGATGGTCGCGGCGGCGACCAGGCCGAGCACGGCGATGCCGCCAAGCGCGGCCGAGCGCGTGATGGTGCGGATCTCGGCCTGCCAGCGGCGGTGGTCGTCGAGGGTGACGCCCTCGAAATTCTGCGTCAGCGCCGCCTTGATGAGGTCGATGTCCGGCGGGCTGGAGCGGTCAATCTCCACCGCGATGAGGCGCGGGATCGGCAGGGCGGAGAGCGCCGCGGTCTGGCCGAGCCAAGGCTCGAGCAGCTTTATCGAATCGTCGGCGGAGAGCGGCTTGACCCTGGTGATCCCCCTTTGCTTGGCAAGGAACAGCGAGACCAGCGTCATCTTCTTCTCAATGTCGGCGGTGTTCACGGGATCGAGCTCGATGGTGATCTCACTGGCGATGTCGTCGACCCAGGCCTGCGCCGACTGATTGATCATGTAGACGGCGCCCAGCGTAAGGCAGGCGAGAAACGTCATGATGGCGATGACCACGGTCAGCGCATTGCCGGCGATGGAGGCGGACGGCACGATCTGCGCACTCTTGGCCTGGAAGCGCCGGGGCAGCAGCCCGGCAAGTCGGGCCGGCAGAATGCCGGCGAGCAGGCTCGTCCAAGGATATTCGCGGATGTCGGAGATGAAGGTCATGGGGCGGTGACCTGCAAGCGGCCGGCGTCGAGCATGAGGCGCGGCGCCTCGAGTTGCTCCATGAGGGTGTAGTCGTGGGTGGCGATGATGACCGAGGTGCCGAGCCGGTTGAGCTCGACGAACAGGCGGAGGAGGCGGTTGCCCATGGCCGGATCGACATTGCCGGTAGGCTCGTCGGCGAGCAACAACTCGGGCCGGCCGATCACGGCGCGGGCGATGGCCGCGCGCTGCTTCTCGCCGCCGGACAGGATCTCGGGGTAGGCGTCGATGCGGTCGCCAAGCCCGACCCAGCGCAAAAGGTCGGTCACATCCTCGGCGTAGTCCGATTCTTTGCGGCCCATGACGCGCAAGGGTAGCGCCACATTCTCCCAGGTGGTCAGGTGGTCGAGGAGCCGAAAATCCTGAAACACGATGCCGATTCGCCTGCGAAGCGCCGCCCGGCCGCTGGACCGCAGGTCGGCTACGTTCTCGCCGAACACGAAAATCAGCCCCCGCGTGGCCTTCAGCGACATAAAAAGTAGCCGCAAAAGGGAGGTCTTTCCGGCTCCCGACGGTCCGGTCAGGAAGTGAAAGGACCCTGGAAGCACGTGAAAAGTGACATCGCGCAAGATTTCCGGGCCCGAGCCGTAGCGTAGCCCGACATTGTCAAAGCGAATCACCCGTCTTCCTCAAGCCTCTTAACATTGCCGACCACGTGCTCTTTATGCTGAACTCCCCGTCCGGTATCAATGGAATTGGGCAACGACATGGGGCGTTCGTAAAGTCCTCGCGTAACGGACGAATTTGGCTACTCAAATGGCAACACTGATTATCTGTCCGGTCTGCGAAACCCGCTACGAGATCAAGACGGCGTTTCCACCCGAAGGACGCAAGGTCCGCTGCACCAAATGCAGCCACGTGTGGCAGGCAAAGCCGGCTAGCGCGGGGGCTCAGGCAGCCGCGCCGCAGGCCGCCCCTGCGCCACAGGTCCCGCCTCAAGCCCCGGTGCCACAGGCGCCCGCGCCCCAGACTGCGCCTTTGCCCCAGGCCCCACGTGCGCCCCAGGCGCCACTGCCGCAAGCCGCCCCGCCGCCACCGCCTCCGGAAGCCGTGCCGCCGGCGCATCGGGTCGATGCCGAATATGGGTTCCATGACGATGTTGCGGCTCAGGCCGCTGAAATGAACGCGGACGCGGTCCCGCCGCCGCCGCCCGAGCCAGTACCGCAGGGCGGTCTCTTCGCCAAGATCATGGGTTCGCGCGCGCCCGAGGCGCCGTTGCCGCCCGAAGCACCCCCACCACCACCGCGGGCCGACGCGGCCTTCGGCGAGGCCGGACCCATGGATGTGTCGTTCGATGGCGGCTACCCCGAGGACGAGGCGGGCGATGCCGCGCTCGCCGACCCCGATCTGGTCGCCGCGGCGTTCGGCGAGACGCCGCGCAAGGCCAAGACCGCGCGCAAGAAGCCGCCGATCGTCGCCATCGGCTGGGGCGTGCTGGCGCTCCTGGTCGCCATCGTCGTCGGCCTGTTCGCCTTGGCCCCAAGCACCACGGTGTCCATCCTGCCGGGCGCCGCGAAGGTCTATTCGATGCTCGGCATGCCGGTCGGCGCCCAGGGCCTCGCCTTCGAAGGCGTCCGCTACGGCTGGAGCAATGACGGCAGCCAGACGGTGCTCGAGGTCCAAGGCAATGTGAAGAACACGAGCGGCGCCACCATGACCGTGCCGACCGTCGTCATCGCGCTTCGCGACGAGAAGGGCGAGGAGATCTCGGAGTGGACGACGGAAGTGGGCGAGGCGGAACTCAGCGCCGGCGAGGAGGCGCCGTTCCTGCGGCAAATCCCGTCGCCGCCAAGCAATGTGCGCAGCCTCAAGGTCCGTTTCGCCAAGGCCAACTAATGGCCGAGAGTGCCGCGGCGGAGACCATCAAGCCGCTGTTCAGCGCCGACAGCATCGCGCAGCGCGTCGAGGCCCTGGCCCACGACATCGCCGCCGCGCGGCTCACCGATCTCATCATCGTCGCGGTGCTGAAGGGGAGCTTCATCTTCGCCGCCGACCTGATCCGGGCACTGCACCGGCAGGGGGTTCACCCGGAAATCGATTTCATGTTCCTTGCAAGCTACGGCGACAGCGCCATTTCGGGCGGCGAGGTGAAGGTGCTGCGTGACGTGGAGAGTGCTCTGGAGCGCCGCGACGTGGTGATCGTCGACGATATTCTCGACTCGGGCCGCACGCTGGTGTTCGCCAAGGACCTTCTGGAGGCGCGCGGCGCGCGCTCGGTCAAGACCTGCATCCTGCTCGATAAGCAAGTGAAGCGGGCGGTCTCGGTCACGCCGGACTTCACGGGGTTTCAGTGCCCGCCTCGGTTCGTGGTCGGCTACGGCATGGACCTCGCCAACCGTTACCGGGAGCTGCCGTTCATCGGCGTACTCGAGGGCTGACCGGCTCCCCTAGGCCTCCGCGCAACCTCTAGCGGTCGAGGACCAGCCTGATCTCCACCAGGTTGGAGCGCACCCGCAACACATAGAAGCCCAGCGTCGCCAGATGGGACGGCATCAGCCAGCCGGACTCCGCGCCGTTGGAGATGATGAAGGGCCGGATGTTGAGCGAGGCGCGCAACTGCTCCTCAAGCTCATCCCACAGCTGGGTGAGCCCGCGCTGGGCGATGACGTCGTGGAAGTCGGCGCGCGCGGCTTTGAGGATGCCGTAGTAGCCGTAGAGCTGTCCGTAGGCGAACCAGAAGCGGTCGTCGGCCCGGGTGTCGAACCAGCCGCTGTCATAATTCTCGGACCGCTCGCGCAAGATCGCCGAGGTCGCGCCGATGTCGTTGGCGATGCGGTCGACGAACTGGAGCAGATTGTCGGCGCGCGCATCGAACACGGCCTCGCATTTCTCGAGCCGGGTGTTGAACTTCTTCAGGTCCTTGATGGCCGAGCGATAGAAGCTCGGCGTCGGCGTCTTGGGGCCGAACGGGCTCAGGCTGAAATACCAGGTGCTCTCGTCGAACTGCAGGCTGCCGCGGGCGCTCTGCAGGTCGGGGTCGATCTGCGAGGTGCCGCGCACACGGCCCAGCGTGTCGACGAGCTCGATGGTGGTGCGGCGGACCGCCTGGTTCACGCCGCGCTGGAACGAGGCCTTGTTGTCGAAGAAGGGCGTCTTGTCCCAGGCGAGCCCGAACAGGCCGAGCTTGTAGAAGATCATCGAGGAGAGCCACGCGTTCTGATTGACGTTGAAGTCGACCAGGTCCGCGGTGGCGTCGACAATGAGGGAGCGCCGGCAGGTCTGTGCGGCGTTGCCGGCCGCCTTGGCGTCCTCCTCGGTGCCGATGATGCCGGCGCCCGCGGCCGGGGGCCTGACCGCCGGGGCGGGCGGCCGGTCGTAGGCGCGCACATAGTCCGGATCGAAATTCGTCCAGCGCTGGGTGGTCCAGAAGAAGTAGCCGTAGAGAACGACGCCGCCGAGGACCAAGACCCCGAGCACGACTTTGAGAATGACGCCGCGTTTTGTGAACCAGCGGCCGAGCCAGACAAACGGCCGCAGCACGAACGCGATGGCAAGGCCGATGCCGCGTCCCACCGCCTGGAACGTTCGGGTGAAGAAACTCACGATCGCATTCAGCATATGGGGTCATCCTTCGGCCGCACGGAACAGGTCCACCGGAATATAGGGAGTGATGCGCGGCGTTGGGCCGGGCATCGGCGATTTTTCTCAAAGGCCGCGCGGGAAGACGTGGATGGCCGGGATCGGCCCAGCCATGACGGGGCGTGACTTTGGGAACGACCTGATCAGAAATCAGAACGAGCGGATGAGGCGCTCGAGATAATCGAGTTCCAGCGTCGGCCGCGACGGATCGCCGATCCGGCGGCGCAGCTCGTCGAGCACTTCGCGCGCCCGCTGGATGTCGATCTCGTCGGGCACCTGGACGGACAGGCCCAGATCGGGGCGGTTGGAGCGGTCGGGACGTCCGAGCGGGTCCTTGCCGTTATTGCCGGGGCCTTTGCCCGCCTGCATCTCCCCGTTCTCCATCATCTCCTGCGCCATGGACTGCGCGCCCTTGCGCATGCGGTCCAGCGCCAGGCTCTGGTTCTGGGTGGCGCGATCGAGATTGGGCTCGCCGATCGCCTCCTCGGCATCTTCCATGGCGTCCTTGGCGCCTTCGAACTGGTTCGGCGCGTCGCCGCCTTCCATGCGCATGCGGTCCATCAGCTGTTGCAGCTTGTCGGCGAGTGCCTTCTGGCGCTGGGCGAGCTGGCTGAGGGGGCCTTGCGGCTGGCTCTGTTGCTGGCCGAGCTGGGGCTGGCCGCCGCCGGGGGCGTCGCCTTGCCGGCCCGATTGACCTTGCGCCTTGGGGCCGCCCTGCCCGCTTTGCGGCATCTGGTCGAAGAACGGGCTCATGCCCATGCCAGGACCGAAATCCATGGGCTGGCCGGGCGGGCTCACCTCGAACTGATCGCCGCCGCCGCCTTCGCCCTGCTGCTGACGCTTCTCCGCGAACGTGTCATCCAGCAGCTTCTGCTGGTCGGACACCATGTCGTCGAGATCCTTCATCATGCGCTGGGCGCGCTGCTGCTTGGCGTTCTCAGGCGTCGTCCCGGTCTGCAGCCGGTCGAGAATGTCGTTCAGCTCCGACAGCATGCGCTCGGCCATCTCCTTGGAACCGGCTTCGGCCAAGTCCTCGATGCTCTTCAGGAGCTTGTCGAGGTCTTGCTGCGACACGAGCTCGTCGCCGTTCTGCTCGGCTTGCGCGGGCATGTTGCCCTTTTCCTGCTGCTGGGCGGCGAGCGCCTGGAGATAGCGCGACAGCGCGGCGCGGAGCTCCTCGACGCGGGCCTTGATCTCCTCGGCCGGGGCGTTCTCCTGAAGCGCCTTCATCAGCGCGTCCTGGGCGTTCTTGAGCTCGCGCTCGGCCTCGGGCAGGTCTCCGTCCTCGATGCGCAGCGCCGTGGACCAGAGCTGATCGACGACGCTGGCAACGCTGTCGCGCGAATCGTCGTTGAGGAGGCGCCAATAGGCATTGCGCAGGGACAGATAGACCACGCGGTCGTCGATGACCTTGCCATCGCCGAGCGTCAGCGCGTCGAGCGCGCGGGCGACCGTGGCGAGCGCCGCCGGCTGGCGCACCAGCTTCTTGCGCTGCTCGATCACCGCCTTGGCGAGCGGCTTGGTGAAGGTCCGCTCGGGCAGCACAAACGCATAAGCCTCGCTCACGCCGGTCTGCTCCGCCTGATCGCGGGCGGCCAGCGTCATGCTGACCTTGAGCCCGGCCCACGGGTGCGCGGTCAGATCCTGCGTGGCGCGGCCTTCGACTTTCTTGGCATTGGTGCGCGGCAGTTGCAGCAGCATGACCGGGGGGCTGAATAGCGGGTCGACGTCGGCCAGATCGCCGTCCTCGGCCTCCGCGTCCGCGGGCATGGGGGCGAAATTCTCGTCCTCGCCCTGGGAGAGCTCGAACCGGGCCTCGGCGCTGGCGACGCCGTAATCGTCGAGGGCGCCATAGACGAGACGGAGCGCGCCGCGGGGCGTGGTGGCGGGATCGCCCGTGAGGCTGATGGTCGGCGGCGCATCCTCGATCATGGCAAACTGCCATTGGGCGACGGTCTGGCCGCTGATCCTGACATCGGCGGTCAGCGGCTCCATCACCCCGACATTGAACTCGACGAGGCCTGAGCTGCTGCCGGGCTTGGGCTCGACCGTTTTGGGCTCGGCGTCGCCGTTCTTGCGAACCGTGAGGCTCACGCTCTCGCCGTCCGGCGCATGGGTGCGAACGATGAGCTGGCTGCGCTCCGGCACCGACAGGGCGCGGAAGGATTCTGAGCCGGCGCCGACGCTCTCGCTACCGTCGGCGAGAACGATCGGGGGCATGCCGGTATAGATCGGCGGCGTCACCCAGGCGTCCAGTCTGAGCAGCGCGGTCGCGGTGCTGGCGGCGGGCGAGAACGCCGCGCGGAGGCGGGTGCTGGTGTCGCCGCCGGCGGCGAGCACGGCGGCGATGAGTCCGAGCAGAAGTGCCGCGCGGATCGCATAAGGGTCGTGGCGGTCGGTGCGCGGCGCGGGCCAGGAGGGCTTCAGTCTGGCGACGAGGCGCGCCAGGCGCTGGCGATGAAGCGACCACAGCGCAGCGGTCTCGGCGCGCGGCGCGGTGCCGAGCTGGTCCTCATAGGACGAGGCCGGGCGGTGCTTGATGTTGGCGGAGCGCTCGAGCCGGCGCAAGGCTTGCGCGCGGGTCGGCAGCGCGAGCCGCACCAGCGGCAGGAAGGAGACGATGAGGCCGACCCCGAAAGCCCCGAGCAGGATGCGATGGGCGAGCGGCGGCATCAGGCTCCAGCCGCCGAGCAGGGTGAACACCAGGAAGGCGCAGACCACGATGAACGGCCACAGCAGACCCTCCCAGAAGCGCTCGGCGAAAAGCGCAAGCCAGCTCAAGCGCACGCGGCGCTCGAAGCGCTTTTTGAGCGCGCTAGCCTCGGCGGCTTCCGTGGCGGTCGGTGTTGCTCGGGACGGTCTTGCCATGCTCGATCCGTATTTAACACAGGGGTTGCCTGCGCCAAGGTTACATCACGGTAATTTGGGGATCGAAGCGGGCGAAATGGAGGCCCGCGCGGGCTCTCAAATCCAGTCCGGCAAGCGCTCGGCCGCGAGCATGTCGTCATAGCCGGGCCTTGGCCGCGTGACGCAATAGTCGCTCCCGGAGACCAGCACCTCGGGGACCAACAGGCGGCTGTTATATTGGGACGCCTGCACCGCGCCATAGGCGCCGGCCGTCATGACCGCAATGAGGTCGCCGGCGTTGAGCTCCGGCAGCGGCCGGCCAAGCGCCAGATAATCGCCGGTCTCGCACACGGGCCCCACCACGTCGGTGATGCGGGTGGGCGTCCCGGGCGCGGGCTCGATCACCGGGAGGATCTGATGATAGGCCTCGTAGAGGGTGGGGCGGATCAGGTCGTTCATGCCTGCGTCGACAATCGTGAAGCTCTTTGCCGGGCCCGACTTCACATAGATCACGCGGCTGACGAGGATGCCGGCATTGCCCGCGATCATGCGTCCGGGCTCGAACAGGAGCCGCACCCCGAGATCGCCCACCGCCTCGTTCACCAGCGCCGCGTAGTCGGTGGGCGGGGGCGGCGCCGGTTCGTCGCTGCGATAGGGGATGCCAAGCCCGCCGCCGAGATTGACGAACGCGATGGGGAAACCCGCGCCGCGCAGCGTGCCGACCAGCTCCTTCAGAAGTGAGAAGGCGTTCCGGAACGGCTCAAGGTCGGTGATCTGGCTGCCGATATGCATGTGCACGCCGGCGGCGGCGATCCCCGGCAGCGTGGCGGCCTGACGGTAGAGCGACAGGGCTTGGGCGAACGGCACGCCGAATTTGTTCTCCGCTCTGCCGGTGGCGATCTTGTGATGGGTCTTGGCGTCGACATCGGGGTTGACGCGGAAGGCCATGCGGGCCTCCTTCCCACGCGCCTCGGCCACCTCGCTCAGCGCGCGAAGCTCAGGCTCCGATTCGACGTTGAAGGCGAAGATGCCCGCATCGAGCGCGAACGCCATTTCCGCCTTGGTCTTACCGATGCCGGAGAAGGCGATGCGGTCGGCAGGCACGCCGACGGCGAGCGCCCGGCGAAGCTCGCCTTCGGAGACCACGTCCATGCCCGCCCCGAGCTTGGCCAGGGTGGCGAGCACACCGAGATTGGAGTTGGCCTTGATGGAGTAGCAGACGAGCGTGTCTGGGCTCGCGGCGAAGGCGTCGGCGAACACCCGGTAATGGCGCTCAAGCGTCGCGGTGGAATAGCAATAGAACGGGGTCCCCACGGCGTCGGCCAGCGCGCACAGGTCGACCTCCTCGGCGTGTAGCACGCTTGCGTGGGTCACGCCGCGCCGGTAGGCGAAATGGTGCATGGGAGGGTATTAGGTTTATTCGATCAAACGGTCGAGGATCGGCAAACGGCGGTCCGGGGCCTTGGACATTTCGGCTGACGGGTCGGCTGACGCCTGTGGACGGCTCGGCTTTGGCCGGTCCAACGAGCCGCGGCGGCCGCAGGCGCTGAGCCCGATAGCCAATACCAGCGTAAACGCAATTAGGATGCGCAATGCGCTTCCCATGGTCGTGCCCCTGTGATCAGGGCCCTTCCCCGGCCCTTTCCACTCTTTTATCGCGACAGGCCGTCCTTCTCCAAACGCTTTATCCACCGCCGGGCCTCCCGCCGCACATTGGCGGGGGCGGTGCCCCCTTGGCTTTTGCGGCTTTTGGCCGAGTTGGCGGGGTCCAGGACGGCATAAACATCCTCGGTAACGCGCGGCTCGACCGACTGAATCTCGGGCAGGGTCAGCTTTTTCAGGTCGGCGCCCTTGGCTTCGGCCAGGGCCACGATTCGCCCGGTGACGTGGTGGGCCTCCCGGAACGGGATGCCGAGATTTTGCACGAGCCAGTCGGCGAGGTCGGTGGCGGTGGCATACTCGCGACCGGCCGCCCGCCTCATGGCGCGGGTGTCGATGTCGAGGTCGCCCACCATTCCGGCCATGGCGGCGAGGCCCAGCTTCAGCGCATCGAGCGCATCGAACACGGGCTCCTTGTCCTCCTGCATGTCCTTGGCATAGGCGAGCGGCAGGCCCTTCATCACCATCAGCAGCGCCTGGAAGGCGCCGGCGATGCGACCGGTCTTGGCGCGCACCAACTCGGCGGCGTCGGGGTTCCGCTTCTGCGGCATGATCGAGGAGCCGGTCGAGAACGCGTCCGAGAGCTTGGCGAAGCCGAACTGCGGCGATGTCCACAGCACGATCTCCTCCGCCAGCCGCGACAGGTGCATGGCGGCGATGGATGCGGCCGCCAACGTCTCGAGCGCGAAGTCGCGGTCGGAGACGGCGTCGAGCGAGTTGGCCGTGGGCCTGGCAAAGCCCAGCGCCTTCGCCGTCATATCGCGGTCGATGGGGAAGCTCGTGCCAGCAAGCGCCGCGGAGCCTAACGGACATTCGGCAAGCCGCTTCGCGGCGTCGGCGAAACGGCCGCGGTCGCGGGCCAGCATTTCCACATAGGCGAGGCAATGATGGCCGAAGGTGATGGGCTGGGCCGTCTGCAAATGCGTAAAGCCCGGCATCACCGTGGCGGCGTGCTCGAGCGCCTTGGTGGCGATCGCCAGCTGAAGCGCGGCCAGCTGTGCGTCGATCACGGCGATCTCGTCCCGGACATAGAGCCTGAAGTCGGTGGCGACCTGGTCGTTGCGCGAGCGCGCGGTATGGAGCTTGCCGGCGACCGGACCGATCAGCTCGGCGAGTCTGCTCTCGACGTTGAGATGGATATCCTCCAGCGCTCGCGTAAACTTGAACGTGCCGGCTTCCATCTCCGCCAGTATGGTGTCGAGACCGCTTGAGATTTGCTCGGCCTCCTCTGGCGTGACGATGCCGGTCGCGCCGAGCATGGCGACATGGGCCTTGGAGGCTTCGATGTCGTGCCGCCACAAGCGCTTGTCGAAGTCGATGGAGGCATTTATCTCCTCCATGATCTCCGCAGGACTTGCGGCAAAGCGGCCGCCCCACATGGTGTTGGTCATGATCGTCCGGCCTAAAGCTGGCTAAGTCAGAAGAGGATGACGTGAACTCAACGAACAGACGTCAGCACGCCGCGTCGCCGGCCAAATACGCGATCGCCGCGGTCGTCGCCGCGATTGCCGGGTTCGCCACGGTATATTTGAGTCTTGCCCCTTCTGACAATGGCTCCAGGCCAGAGCAGGCGCCCGAGGCGGGCGGCGAAGCGGCCTCTGTGGATGAGGTGGGCTCAAAGGCGAGCCCGCTCAAGGGGCTCAACAAAGGGGCCATGGCGGCCTTCCTGGTGCGGCCGAAGCCGCTGGATCTGCCTGATTTCAGCTTCGCCGGCGCCGGCGGCGCCACTAAATCGCTGGCCGACCTCAAGGGTAAAGTGGTGCTCCTCAACATCTGGGCGACCTGGTGCGTGCCCTGCCGCGAGGAGATGCCACAGCTCAACGCGCTCCAGGCCGAGCTCGGGGGCGAGGATTTCGAGGTGGTGGCGATCAATATCGACAAGAGCGGGCCTGAGAAGGCGAGGAAATTCCTGGAAGAGACCGGGGCGGCGGATATTACCCTCTACACCGACCCGACCGGCAAGCTGTTCTCGCAGCTGAAAGCGGTCGGCATGCCGACCACGCTCCTCCTCGACCGCGACGGCAAGGAGATCGGCCGGCTCATCGGCCCCGCGGACTGGGCGAGCGCGGAGGCCAAGCGGCTAATCGAGGCCGCGGTCGCGGTCGCGGTCGCAAACCCCGCTCCGGCCGGCTGAGCCGTCAAGCCGAGGTATTAGGGCCCGTATCGGGGTCCATATCGGAGTCCTTGGCTCTGCTCTATGCTGATACCTGCCGAGCCCAAGCCGCAACGGGGGGGGGCGGGATGAGCGCCGACATCATCGACGAGATCCTCAAGTTCTGGTTCGAGAAGCTCACGCCGAAGGAATGGTACCGTCCGCCTGAGACCGCCGATGCCGAGATCGAGCGCCGGTTCCGTGACACCTACGAGGCGCTGAATGAAAGCATCCCCGAGGACTGGCTGACGACGCCGAAGGGCTACCTCGCCGCGATCCTCGTGCTCGACCAGTTTCCCCGCAATCTGTTCCGCGGGCGCGCACGCGCCTTCGCCACGGATGCCCAAGCGCTGGCGCTCGCCAAGCGCGCTATTCGGGACGGGGTGGACGCCAAGCTGCCGCCGAAGCAGCGCGCGTTCATCTATCTGCCGTTCCAGCATTGGGAGGACGTAGACGATCAGCGGCGCTCGGTCGGACTGTTCACGGCGCTCGGCAATCCGCTCAATCTCGACTTCGCGATCCGCCATCAGCAGATCGTCGATCGCTTCGGCCGCTTTCCGCACCGGAACAAGATCCTCGGCAGGGATTCGACGGCGGAGGAGGAAGCGTTTCTCAAACAGCCGGGCTCGTCGTTCTAGCGCGGGCTCTACTGCACCGGAACCACGGCATCCTTTTGGAGGCGATAATTGAAAGAGCACGTCTCTTCGGCCGGCTTGTTACACGGGATGCCGGACGTGGTGACGTGCATGGTGCGCGTGTCGCCGCTCGATGAGAACTTGTAGCCCTTGACGAAGTCCTCGAAGACGAGGTCCCAGCCCGCGTCGCCGTCAAAGTAATAGAGCTGCAGCGTGCAGCCGTTCGCGTTGCAGGTGGGATTGCCGGCGCCCTCGCATTTGAGCCTGGCGAAATCGGCGATCCAGTCGCTCTTGCCGTCGCCGTTCAAGTCATCGCCGCTGAGAATGGCGGTCGTGTCGGGCTTGCCGCCAGAGGCGCGGCAGACTTGCGCCGCCTCGGCGATGATTTCGGCGATGTCCTCGGGCGGCGCTTCGCCATGGGCCGGCGCCAGGCCGAGGCCTGAGACCATCGCCAAGCCCGCCAAGACGGCGGCGCGGAACGGCGTAACGCGAGAGGAGTTCAATTGGCGGTGCTGGAGAGCGTGGCGGCGTAAGGCCAGGCCACCTTGAACGCCGGCACGTCGTCGCCGAGGCCGAGACGCTCGGGCGTGACGCTCGACTTGCGGACGGCCCGCTTGCGGCGCTTCTTTTTCGGCGGCCCGCCGCAAATGACCTCACGGAGATGGGCCGGGCCCTCGCTCGCCGAGGCCTTGACGGCGAGCCCGTCGAGGTTCGTGCCGAACAGCGACTTCCAGAAATAGCGCTTGAAGCCGTTCTCCAGCAGTTGGGCGGCGCGGGCGTTGCGCGTGCGGGTCGATGGCTCGCCGAGGACGACGGCGACGAGCTTGCGGCCGTCGCGCGTGGCGCTGACCACGATGTTGAACCCGGAATCGCAAATGAAGCCGGTCTTCATGCCGTCGGCGCCGGGAAAGCTGACGAGCAGGCCGTTATGGGTGCGCAGGCTCTTCTTGCCGACTTGCACATGGGTCTGAGCGAAGATCTCGGCGTGCTCGGGGAACTCGATGATGAGCGCGCGGGCGAGCCGGCCGAGATCGCGGGCGGATGTGACCTGGCGCTCATCGGGCAGCCCATTGGGATTTGCGAAGTGGGTGCGGGTCATGCCGAGCCGCTTGGCCGCCTCGTTCATGCGCTGAACGAAGGCTTCCTCGCTGCCGCCGACGGTCTCGGCCACCATGACGGCAACGTCGTTGGCCGACTTGACGATGAGAACCTTCAAGGCGGTGTCGAGGTCAATCGAGCCGCCGACGGCGAGGCCGAGTTTGGTCGGGGCTTGCGTCGAGGCATGCTTGGAGCAGATGACCTTGGTCTCGGGCGTCACCTCGCCGTTCCGCATGGCGTGGAAGGCGACATAGGCCGTCATCAGCTTGGTGAGAGAGGCGGGAAACCAAGGCGCGTCGGGCTCTTCAGAGTAGAACACGGTGCCGTTATAGGGCTCGAAGACAAGCGCGGGACTGGCTGTGGCGATCGACGGCGCCAAGAGGGCGGCTCCGGCGAGAAGGCTCAAAAAGGCGCGCCTCAGCATGAACCTCTTCCCTCGTTCTTATCGACGCTTTGCGCCTGAAAGCCGATTTCGCCGCTCAAACGAGCGGCCACGGCCAAGCTGAAAGAGCTGCCCCAGCCCTGGAACGGCCTCGCGCCCCATAATCACCCGAAATTCGACTGTTCCGTGACGGATGGGGAAAACATGTCCCTCCGCCGACAAAAATAGGGCCGATCTGCCGATCTCTTGGAGACCCGTGCGACCAGTCGAATCGCAAATCACCTCAAAGCCGCTCTTCGGCGCGGAGAGTAACGCGCCCATTTCGTTTCGCAACCGCGAAGTGTGCTTGAGCGTCTCCGCCGGTCTGCTCAGGAGCGCATAATGGAGGTTCTCGGCTCCAATGTCTGCTTAGTGGGAGACAGCGGCGGTCCCGGACCGGTTCCCATTGGACTGGTCATGACCCAAAGCCGACATCATCGCATGTGCCTGCCGACGACGTTTGCCCACCCGACCGGGGCTCGGAATTCGATTAACTGGTTTAGCCCGGCTCTAACTTTCGAGGAAGCACATGATCCAACAATCGGAAATTATTTGCCCGCACTGCGCTGCCTCGAAAACGGAACAGATGCCAACCGACTCCTGCCAGTTCTTCTACGAATGCACCGGGTGCGGTGCTCTGTTGCGGCCAAAGCCCGGTGATTGCTGTGTCTTCTGTTCGTATGGCTCGGTGCCGTGCCCGCCGATTCAGGCAGAGCGTGAGGGAAAGGCTGACCCGAAGTGGACATTTCCGAAATTCATTTGAGACCACTGAAAGCCGTTGCGTAAGATAAATTTCAGACTACGCCAACCGCATCAGAGCTAAACGCGTTGAGGCTAACAAATGCGAGTCCCCGCAAAGCCGCTCGGCAGCTACCCATTCTACCTTCAGCCATTCTTCTGGAACCAGCGCCGCAAGTATGGAGAGGTCCTGCAGGCCGCGCTGCTGTGGGCCAGAGCGCCGAAACTGTTCGCTGCGGTGGCGGTACTTTATGGCATGATCGACCGGCGCTCTTCGCCCATTGATCCTGCACTACGCTCCCTCGTTACCGTCCGCGTGTCGCAGATCAACACGTGCTCCTTTTGTGTCGATCTCAACTCGGCAACGCTCATGAAGCGGGGCGTGAGCCTGGAAAAAGTGGAAGCTCTAGAGGCTTGGCGCCAAAGCAACCTGTTTGATCGCCGTGAGCAAGCGGTGCTCGACTACGCAGAGGCCATGACGCGATCCGACGTGCAGGTGGAAGATGAGCAGGTGGAGCACTTGAGGTCCTATTTCGACGACGATGGCATCGTGGAATTGACGGGACTGATAGCGTTCCAGAACATGTCGAGCAAGTTCAACAGCGCGCTTGGTGTACCGGCTCAGGGATTCTGCAAGATGCCCGCAGCTGAAATGTCTGGGCCGTCGCGCGTGTAACGCAAGCAGATAGTTTCCGATGGTCGATGACCCTTAGCGGACCTGCGCCTTAGCGGACTTGCTTTGGCCGATGGGCTTGATGTTGCGGCCGAGACGTCCAATAAGGTCCCCATCTCCTTAATCTGTAATGTGTCGTCGATCTGTGGGCCTCTCTGGAAAGTCAGCGAGCCGGATGAGCGCGTATTTTGAAGAACTCGATTATTGCCCGACACCCATCGGCAGCTTAAGCCTGCGCCGCCGCCGGGAGCTCAAGCTCGGCGTGGATGTCTTCGAGATCAAGCTCGGCGACGAGTATCTGATGTCGAGCCTGTTCACCGAGTCCGAGATCGCGCTGGCGCGGCTGGGGCTCGCCGGACTGTGCGGGGAGCGCCTCGATGTCGTTGTCGGCGGGCTCGGTCTTGGCTACACGGCCAATGCTGTGTTGGGGCACACCGCGGTTGCATCGCTCATCGTCGTCGACGCGCTCGAAGCGGTCATCGACTGGCACGAAAAGGAGCTGCTGCCGCTAGGCCGCGCGCTGACAGGCGATCCACGCTGCCGGTTCGTGCATGGCGACTTCTTCGCACTGGCAGCCTCCGAGGCGGGGTTTGATCCGGATGCGCCGGGCCGCCAGTTCGACGCGATCCTCGTCGACATCGATCATTCGCCGAATTTCCTGCTCGATCCGCGAAATGACGCCTTCTATCAGCCCGACGGTCTCCGCCGACTGGCCGCACATCTTCGTCCGGGGGGCGTGTTCGGCCTCTGGTCGAATGACCTTCCGGACGATGCCTTTACGGCGCGCTTGGGCCGCGTCTTTGCCGAAGCGCGCGCCGAACCGGTGACGTTTGACAATCCGCTTCAGGACCGGCCCTACACGCAGACCGTCTACCTCGCGCGCAAGCAAAATTTGCCTGCGATGGAGGAGACTGGATGACGGAGGCGACGCATCATGGCGCGGACGTTTGCTTGTCAGCGCAAGTGCAGGTGGATTGCCCGGTCTGCCGCGCACCGGAGGCCCGGCGCCTCGATACGATTGACGGCCGAGACTACTGGCGCTGCGGCGCCTGCGAAGCCATTTTCGTCGACCCCTCGCAGCGGCTTGGCCGTGACGCGGAATATGCGGTGTATCTTCAACACGAGAACGATCCGGCGGATGAGCGCTATCGCGGCTTCCTGTCGAAGCTCGCGGACCCGCTTCTGGCAAAGCTGCAACGCCCCTCGCTCGTGCTCGACTATGGCTGCGGCCCCGGACCGGCACTGGCGGCGATGCTCAGTGAGGCGGGGCACGACGCCCGGGTCTACGACCCGTTCTTCTGTCCCGATCGGGGCACGCTTGCGCTCAGCTATGACGCGATCACCTGCACGGAGGTGGCTGAGCACTTCCACCATCCGGCAGAGGAGTTCGACCGTCTCGGCGCCATGCTGCGGCCCGGGGGCTGGCTGGCGGTGATGACGTGTTTTCAGACCGAGGGCACGTGTTTCGCCGACTGGCATTATCGCCGCGACCCGACCCATGTCGTGTTCTACCGCGAGGAGACTCTCAGGATGATCGCGGCTCAGCGCGGCTGGCAATGCGACGTGCCGGTCAAGGATGTCGCCCTGATGCGCAAGCCCGAGATATCGTTGGAAACACAATGACAGATGCATCGCCCGACTTGGGCGCGCTGCGTGCGTCTTTGTTGGTCCGGCTGGAGGTCCTCCGCGCCGCCAGCGAGACCACGGCGGACAATCGCCGTCCTGTCGAGCTTGACCAGACGTCGGTCGGCCGCCTCTCCCGCATGGACGCCATGCAGGTTCAAGCCATGGCGCTGGCCGCGGACCGGCGGCGCCAAGACGAGACGCGCCGGGTCGAGGCCGCCATAAGCCGGATCGACGAGGGCGAATACGGCTTTTGCATTTCTTGCGGCGAGGAGATCCCGGCGAAGCGCCTGGGCGTCGATCCCATCATTGCGACCTGCATAAGCTGCGCGTCGGGTTAGGCGGTAGCTCTGCCTAAGCCTTCTCGATCAAAATAGCGCGGAGGTCGTTGACGTTGGTGAGCGTCGGGCCTGTCTCGAGCAGATCGCCGATCCCCTTGAAGAAGGTATAGGGGTCGTTGTCGGCGAGCATGGCCTTGGGGTTCAGCCCGGCGGCCTCGGCGCGGGCCAGCGTGTCGGGATAGATCAGCGCACCTGCATTGTCCTCCGACCCATCGACACCGTCAGTGTCGCCGGCGAGCGCATAGATGTGCGGCATGCCTTGCAGCGCGATTGCCACCGCCAGCAGGAACTCGGTGTTGCGGCCGCCTTTGCCCTTGCCCTTCAGCGTGATGGTGGTCTCGCCGCCGGAGATCAGCACGCAAGGCGGCTTCTCAGGCTGGCCACGCATGGCGCATTGGCGGGCGATGCCGGCATGGACCAGGGCCACGTCGCGGGACTCGCCTTCGATTGAATCGCCAAGAATCACAGGCGTGACGCCCGCTTCGCGCGCAACTTTGGCTGCGGCCTCCAGTGAGGCCTGTGGCGTGGCGATCATGATGTTCTCGACGCGCGCGAAACACGGGTCGCCGGGCTTGGGCGTCTCCTCGGCGGTGTCGAGCAGGCGGCGCATATTGTCCGGCACGTCGAGCCCGTATTTCTCGATGATGGCGAGCGCATCCGCATTGGTGGACGGGTCGGGCACGGTGGGCCCCGAGGCGATGATCGAGGGATCATCGCCCGGCACGTCGGAGATCATCAGCGCCACGACCTTGGCCGGATAGGCGGCCTTCGCCAGCCTGCCGCCCTTGATGGCGGAGAGATGCTTCCGCACCGTATTCATTTCGCTGATGGTGGCGCCGCTGGCGAGTAGCGCCTTGTTCATGGCCTGCTTATCTTCCAGCGTCACACCTTCGGCGGGCAGCGCCAGGAGCGAGGAACCGCCGCCGGAAATGAGACAAAGCACGAGGTCATCTTCGGTCAGCCCTTGCACAAGTTCGAAGATGCGCCTGGCCGCCTCGCGGCCGGCTTCGTCGGGCACGGGATGGGCGGCCTCGACCACCTCCAAGCGCTCCGTCGGCACGCGGTAGCCGTAGCGGGTGACCACCAGCCCCTCGAGCGGGCCGTCCCAGGAATCCTCGAGCGTCTTGGCCATGGCGCCCGACGCCTTGCCGGCGCCGATGATGACCGTGCGACCTTTCGGCCGGGGGGGCAGATGCGCCGGCACGCACAGCGCGGGCAACGCCGCGTCCACGCCCGCCTTGAACATGGCCTTGAGCAGGTTTTCTGGTGTCATTCCGTGCTAAAGCCTCCCCCTTGCTAGTGGGCGATGAACCTGCACAGGTGATTGCAAGAAGGCAAGAGTTTGAATTACGGTGCCGGCTCCTTTTGGAGGAATTTCTCGTGTGCCTGAGTGCCAATAAATTGGGGGCGAACGACTAATGTCAGACGGTTCGAACGAACAGCACAAGAAGCCGAAATCCGACATCGAGATCAGCCAAGCGTCCGTCATGCGGCCGATCATCGATGTCGCCAAGGACAAGCTCGGCATCGAGGCTCAGGACCTGATCCCTTACGGCCACTACAAGGCGAAGGTCTCGCTCGACTATATCGATAGTCTCAAGGACCGGCCCGACGGCAAGCTGATCCTCGTCACCGCGATCACACCGACACCGGCGGGCGAGGGCAAGACTACGACCACCGTGGGCTTGGGCGATGCGCTGAACGAGATCGGCAAGAAGGCCATGATCTGCATTCGCGAGCCGAGCCTCGGGCCCTGCTTCGGCATGAAGGGCGGCGCGGCCGGCGGCGGCTATGCCCAGGTCGTGCCCATGGAGGACATCAACCTCCATTTCACCGGCGATTTCCATGCGATCGGCGCCGCCAACAATCTGCTCGCGGCGATGATCGACAACCACATCTACTGGGGCAACAAGCTCGACATCGACGCGCGCCGGGTGACCTGGCGCCGCGCCGTGGACATGAACGATCGCGCGCTGCGCTCCATCGTGACCTCGCTCGGGGGCGTCACCAACGGCTTCCCGCGCGAGGCGGGCTTCGACATCACCGTGGCGTCGGAGGTGATGGCGATCTTCTGCCTGGCCAAGGATCTGGCCGATCTTCAGCGGCGTCTGGGCCAGATCCAGATCGGCCAGACGCGGGAGAAGAAGGCGGTCACGGCGAAGGAGCTCTCCGCGGCCGGCTCCATGGCGGCGCTGCTCAAGGACGCGCTGGCGCCCAACCTGGTGCAGACCTTGGAGAACAACCCCGCCTTTATCCACGGCGGGCCGTTCGCCAATATCGCCCATGGCTGCAATACGGTGATCGCCACCAAGGCGGCGCTCAAGCTCGCCGATTACGTGGTGACCGAGGCCGGCTTCGGCGCCGATCTCGGGGCCGAGAAGTTCTTCGACATCAAGTGCCGTAAAGCCGGGCTCAAGCCCGACTGCGTGGTCATCGTGGCGACCATCCGGGCGCTCAAGATGCATGGCGGCGTGGCCAAGGACGATCTCAAGAAAGAAAATCTCGAAGCGCTGGAGCGGGGCTTCGCCAATCTCGAGAAGCACATCGAGAACGTCCGGAAATACAATGTGCCGGTGGTCGTGGCGACAAACCGCTTCTCGTCCGACACGGACGCGGAGATCGCGCTTTTGAAGCGCCTGTGCTCGACCTCGAGTACCGAATGCGTCATGGCCGACCATTGGGCGCTCGGCGGCGCCGGCGCGGTCGAATTGGCCGAGTCCGTGGTCAACACCATCGAGACGCGGCCGTCCGACTTCCAGCCGCTGTATCCCGACAGCATGTCGCTGTGGGACAAGACGCGCACCATCGCCGAGGAGATCTACGGCGCGGACGAGATCACCGCCGACAAGGCCGTCATCGACAAGTTCGCCGAGCTCGAAAAGCAGGGCTTCGGCAATTTCCCGATCTGCGTGGCCAAGACCCAATACAGCTTCACCACGGACCCGAACGCCAAGGGCGTGCCGCTCGGCCATACCATCCCGATCCGCGAGGTCAGGCTGTCGGCGGGAGCGGAGTTCGTGGTGGTGATCTGCGGGGATATCATGACCATGCCGGGCCTGCCGCGGGTGCCCGCCGCCAACAATATCGAGCTTGCGGCGGATGGCCGCATTAGCGGTTTATTCTAGCTGAGCAAAGGGGTTGCCACGCGCGCAACCTAACGCTACGACCTTGCCTATATGCGAGGCATAGGTCCGCTAAGGACCAGGTAGCCCCCGATTTCTAGGAGTGGAAACCATGGCTGGAGCCAGGCGGCCGGGCCGTAACTTTCTGTTTGTGCCGGGACCAACCAACGTCCCCGAGCGCATTCTGCGCGCCATGCACGTGCCGATGGAGGATCACCGGTCCCCCGACTTTCCCAAGCTGACCCTGCCGCTCTACGACGACATGAAGAAGGTCTTCCAGACCAAGGAAGGCCAGGTCTTCATCTTTCCGTCCAGCGGCACCGGCGCCTGGGAGGCCACGCTCACCAATACCCGCTCGCCCGGCGACAAGCTGCTGGCGTCGCGGTTCGGCCAGTTCAGCCATCTGTGGATCGATCTCGCCCGCCGTCATGGGCTTGAGGTCATCGTGCAGGAGGAAGAGTGGGGCACGGGCGCTTCGCCGGAGCGTATTGAGGAGGCGCTGCGCGCCGACAAGAACCACGAGATCAAGGGCGTCATGGTGGTCCACAACGAGACCGCCACGGGCGTGACCTCAGACATCGCCGCGGTGCGCCGCGCCATCGACGCTGCCAATCACCCGGCGCTGCTTTACGTGGACGGGGTGAGTTCGGTCGCCAGCATCGACTTCCGCTTCGATGAGTGGGGCGTTGACCTCGCGATCACCGGCTCACAGAAGGGCATGATGCTGCCGGCGGGGCTGGGCATCGCCTGCGTCAGCCAGAAGGCGTTGGCGCAGACGAAAGACGCCACCTGCACCAAGGCTTATTTCGATTTCGCCGATCATATCCGCACGAACTCGGGCGGCTATTTCCCATATACGCCGGCGCTGCCGTTGCTCTACGGCCTGCGCGAATCGCTCGCCATCCTGTTCGAGGAAGGCCTCGGCAACGTGTTCGCGCGGCACCACACGCTGGCCGAAGGCACGCGCGCGGCGGTCAAGGCGTGGGGGCTTTCGCTCTGCGCCAAGGAGCCGAAATGGCAGTCCGACACCGTGAGCGCGATCATGGTGCCGGAAGGGTTCAACGGCGCAGACGTCATCGACCGGGCCTATCGCCGCTACAATCTCGCGCTCGGCGCCGGCCTGTCGCAGATGGCGGGCAAGCTGTTCCGCATCGGTCATCTCGGCGATCTCAACGAGCTCATGCTGCTCGGCGCCATTTCCGGCGCGGAGATGTCCATGCGCGATGTGGGCATCGAGGTCGAGCCCGGCTCGGGCGTTGCCGCGGCGCAGGAGTATTTCCGCGGCGCGCAAGGCTTGGGCGAACGCCGTCTCGCGGCCGAATAGGCCTTGAGCGGCGCGAGGCTGGCGGAAGCCGCTGTCCTCGATGAAGTTTTATCGACGCCGTCTGGTGCATTCGGCCTTGCGCCGGGACGGGTTTGTTTTTGGCGTGGGGGTATCCCCGCATTGACGAGTTAAGGGGGAGGTTCAGTGGAACACGCGATCGTCTTCCTCGATCGAGAGTCGGTGGGCGCGAATGTGCGCCGGCCCGATTTTCCGCACACATACACAGAGTACGAGTCCACGTGGACGCCCGAGGAGATCGTCGATCGCCTCAAGGACGCGACCATCGCCCTCATCAACAAGGTGCCGATGCGCGCCGAGGTGCTGAAGCAGCTTCCTAAGTTGAAGCTGATCGCGGTGGCCGCCACCGGCACCGACGTGGTCGACAAGGCGTATTGCAAAGAGAACGGTATTACCGTCGTCAATATCCGCAACTACGCCTTCAACACCGTGCCGGAGCATGTCATCGCGCTGATGTTCGCGCTCAGGCGCAACCTGATGGCCTATGTCCGGGACGTGCGTAACGGCCGCTGGGCCGAGGTCGATCAATTCTGCTTCTTCGATCACCCGATCCGCGACATCGCCGGCTCGACCCTGGGCGTGGTGGGCTATGGCGCCATCGGCAAATCCGTGGCCAAGCGGGCCGAGTGTCTGGGCATGAATATCCTGCCCTATGACGTGTTCCCGCAGGACGGCCTGGTCGATCTGGAGACGGTGCTGAAGGAGAGCGACGTAATCACGCTGCATTGCCCGCTGACGCCCGAGACCAAGAACATGATCGGCGCCAAAGAGCTGAAGATGATGAAGCCGACGGCGATCCTCATCAACACCGCGCGCGGCGGTCTCGTGCACGAGGCGGCGCTGGCCGAGGCGCTGAAAGCAGGCACCATTGCCGGCGCCGGCTTCGACGTGCTCATCACGGAGCCGCCGAAGGAAGGCAACATTCTCCTCGATCTGAAGATGCCGAACCTCATCGTCACCCCGCATGTGGCGTGGGCGAGCCGCGAGGCCATGCAGATTCTGGCCGACCAACTCATCGATAACGTCGAGGCGTTCGTGGCGGGCAAGCCGCAGAACGTCGTCGAGTGATCCTGTAAGGGAAATCGTCATGAAGAAACTGCTGTTCCTGTTCGACACCGACGAAGTGCCAAGCGTGTTCGACACGGTCGTCGGCTATGACGGCGGCGCCGATCACGTCACGGGCTATGCCAATGTGACGCCCGACAATGTGGGCGCGCTGGTCGACGGCACCATCTACACCCGTGGCGGCAAGGACAAGCAGAACACCGCGATCTTCGTCGGCGGCGGCAACATGGCCAAAGGCGAGGCGCTGTTCGAGAAGGTGAAGAAGCATTTCTTCGGCCCGTTCCGCGTCTCTTTCATGCTCGATTCCAACGGCTCCAACACGACGGCGGCGGCTGGCGTGGCGCTGCTCGCCAAGGCGATGCCGCTTAAGGACAAGAAGGCTGTGGTGCTGGCGGGTACCGGTCCGGTCGGCATGCGGGCCGCCGGTTTCCTTGGCATGGAAGGGGCCGACGTCACCATCACCTCGCGCACCAAAGAGCGCGCCGAAGAGGCGGCCAAGGTCATCGAGAAGCGTTTCGGTATCGCGGTCAAGGGCGTCGCCGGCGGCACCGATGAGGAGCGCAGCGAGGCGGTCAAGGACGCCAATATCGTCTACGCGGCCGGCGCCATCGGCGTGCAGCTGCTGCCCAAGTCCGCTTGGGAGAACAACCCCAATATCGAGCTCCTGGCCGACGTGAACGCTCAGCCGCCGCTCGGCGTCGAGGGCATCGAGGCCACCGACAAGGGCAAGGACTATAACGGCAAGTTGGCGTTCGGCGCGCTGGGCATCGGCGGTCTCAAGCTGAAACTACACCGGGCCTGCATCGCCAAGATGTTCGAGAGCGCCGAGGGTGTTTACGACGCCGAGGAGATCTACGCCCTCGCCAAAGAGATGGCCTGATGACGCAGATCAAAGACACCGCAATCGAACCGTTCCTCGATGCGCTCGCCTCGAGCCAGGCGACGCCGGGGGGCGGCAGCGCGGCCGCCATTCTCGGCGCCATGGGCGCGGCGCTCGTGAGCATGGTGTGCAACCTCACCATCGGTAAGAAGAAATATGCCGAGGTCGAGGGCGAGATGAAGGACGTGCTGGCCAAGGCCGAGGATTTGCGTCAGCGAATGACCGGCATGATCCAAGAGGATGTGAAGGCGTTCGACACGGTGATGGGCGCTTACGGCATGCCGAAGGAGACGGACGCGGAGAAGGACGCCCGCGGCGAGGCCATTCAGGCCGCGCTCAAGCAGGCGACCGAGGTGCCGATCCGCTGCTGCCATCTGGCGCGCGAGGTCATAGACCTGGCGTTGACGGCGTCGGAGAAAGGCAACCTGAACGTGATCTCGGACGCGGGCGTCGGCGTGTTGTCGGCTTATGCTGCACTGCGAAGTGCTGCGCTCAATGTCTACATCAATGCGAAAATGATCTCGGACAAGAGCTTCGTAGACGCTAAGCTGGAAGAACTGGAGAGTCTTCTGGACGGCGCAGAGGCGGCGACCGAGAAGGCCTATGGAATCGTCAAGGGCAAGGTAAGCTGACGCTCTTTGGGCGGAGGCCCTGAAAAAATAGCCCGCCGAAGAGATGTAGGAAGGGAGGAACACGTGGACGTACACGAGTATCAAGCGAAAGAGCTTCTGGGTAGCTTCGGCGTGCCGGTGCCGAAAGGCGCCGTGGCTTTCAGTGCCGATCAGGCGGTTTATGCCGCCACTGAACTTGGTGGCTGGAACTGGGCGGTGAAAGCTCAGATTCATGCAGGCGCCCGCGGCAAGGCCGGCGGCGTTAAGATCTGCAAGACCTATCATGAGGTGCGCGATGCGGCGCAGGGGATGCTCGGCAAGCGGATGGTCACGATCCAGACCGGGCCGGAAGGCAAGCCCGTGCAGCGCGTCTATGTCGAAGTGGCCGAGCCCTTCGACCGCGAGCTTTATCTTGGTTACGTGCTCGACCGTAAGGCCGAGCGCATCCGGGTGATCGCCTCGCAGCAGGGCGGCATGGAGATCGAGGAGATCGCCAGGACCAATCCCGACGCCATCCTTCAGATCATCGTCGAACCGGCCGTGGGCTTGCAGGCCTTCCAGGCGCGCGAACTCGCGTTCCAGCTAGGCCTCAGCATCAAGCAGGCGCAGAGCGCTGTGTCGACGATCATGAACGCCTATCGCGCGTTCCGTGATTGCGATGCCACCATGCTCGAGATCAATCCGCTGGTGGTGACCAAGGACGACCGGGTGCTGGCGCTCGACGCCAAGATGTCGTTCGACGACAACGCGCTGTTCCGCCGCCACAACGTCGCCGACATGCACGATCCCTCGCAGCAGGACCCGCGCGAGGCGCAAGCCGCCGAGCACAACCTCAACTATATCGGTCTTGAGGGTGAGATCGGCTGCATCGTCAACGGTGCGGGCCTCGCCATGGCGACCATGGACATGATCAAGCACGCAGGCGGCGAGCCGGCGAACTTCCTCGACGTGGGCGGCGGCGCTTCACCGGACCGTATCGAGACGGCGATGAAGCTCGTCGCGTCCGACGCGAATGTGAAGGCCATTCTGGTGAACATCTTCGCCGGCATCAATCGCTGCGACTGGGTGGCCAAGGGGGTGGTTCAGGCATGCGGGAACCTGGACGTCAAGGTGCCGCTCATCGTGCGCCTTGCCGGCACCAATGTTGAAGAGGGCCGCAAGATCTTGGCCGACAGCGGGCTGAAACTGATCACCGCCGAGACCTTGGCCGAAGCGGCCGAGAAAGCGGTCGCGGCTTGCCAAAACGCTCAGCGCGCGGCCTAGCGGTCATCGGAGAAAGATTTAAGTCATGAGCATTCTGATCGACGAAACCACACCGGTGATCGTGCAAGGCATGACCGGTGACAAGGGCACCTTCCATGCCAAGGAAATGATCGAGTACGGCACCAACGTTGTGGGCGGCGTGACGCCCGGCAAGGGCGGCGGCCGGCATCTCGACAGGCCGTTGTTCAACACCGTGAAGGAAGCGGTGAAGGAGACCGGGGCGACCACCACCATCACCTTCGTGGCGCCCGCGTTCTGCGCCGACGCAGTCATGGAAGCGGCAGACGCCGGTATCAGGCTGATCTGCTCGATCACCGACGGCATCCCGGCCCAGGACATGATGCGCGTGAAGCGCTACCTGATGCGCTATCCCAGGGACCGGCGGCCGATGATGGTTGGCCCGAACTGCGCCGGTATCATCAGTCCCGGCAAGGCCATGCTCGGCATCATGCCGGGGCACATCTATCTGCAAGGCAAGGTCGGCGTCATCTCGCGCTCCGGCACGCTCGGCTACGAGGCCGCCGCGCAGATGAAGGCCAAGGGTATCGGCATCACCACGTCCGTCGGTATCGGCGGCGATCCCATCAACGGCTCGTCGTTCCTCGATCACCTCGCGCTGTTCGAGGAGGATCCGGAGACTGCGGCGGTGCTGATGATCGGCGAGATCGGCGGCCCGCAAGAGGCCGAGGCTTCCGCCTGGATCAAAGACAACATGTCGAAGCCAGTGGTCGGCTTCGTCGCTGGCCTGACCGCTCCTAAGGGGCGGCGCATGGGCCATGCCGGCGCCATCATCTCGGCGGCTGGAGACAGCGCTGCCGAGAAGGCCGAGATCATGCGCGCGTGCGGGCTGACTGTTGCGCCCAATCCGAGCGAGTTCGGCTCGACCGTGGCGAGCGTGCTTGGGGCTTAAGGAAAGCGCCAGACTTCATCGGTGATCGGAATTGGGATGAGATTGGGCGGTCTTTCCTAAGTTTTGAGAAGGTTGCGGGTGGGGCGACGTCGCCCCGCCGTTGCCCTTTTCGCGGCGGAGTTGGCGCTCAGGGACATGGATGCCGAGGCGAAGGTTTCGCTTCGGTCCTAACCGCTCAAAGCCGAAAGCCGATCGAACAGGTCGGAGTGCCCGCGTTGCCATGAATGAGGGGTCCAAACAGCCGCGCCTTGAGACTGACACCGGCACGGCTGCGCTTATCAGCGGCACCTCGGCCAAGGACGCTGCCGATATCCTGTTCGACTTGCTCATGGAGGTGGTGCGCCGCCACCAGCCCGAGATCGAGGGCGTGTTCGCCGGCGGCGCCAATATCTCCGACTTCACCCCCGAGCTGATGGCGCGGGCGCTGCAGGCGCAAGGCCTCTGGTTCCAGCTTCTTTCCATCGCCGAGCAGAACGCGGCCATGCGCCGCCGCCGCCATATCGAGCGGGTGCGCGGCCGCGAATCCTTGCGCGGCACGTTCGACAACGTGCTGGCCGAGGCCGCACGCGACGGCATCGAGCCGCGGGAGATCGAGGATCTGTTGCGGAGCTTGCGCATCCGGCCGGTGATCACGGCGCACCCGACCGAGTCCAAACGCGTCACGGTGCTGGAGAAGTACCGCAAGATCTATCTGCTGTTGCGCGAGCTTGAGGCGACGCGGTGGACCGAGCGCGAGCGGCAGGCGCTGCTGGCCGACATTCGCGACCAGATCGAGCTCGTGTGGATGACCGGCGAGCTGCATCTGGAGAAGCCGACGGTAGAGCACGAGGTGTTGCGCGGGCTCCACTTCTTCGACGAGACGCTGTTCGACAAGGCGCCGGAGATGATGGCGTTGCTCGACGGGGCGCTGCATCGCAATTATCCGCGCCAGCATTTCGAGCTGCCGCCGTTCTTCCAATTCGGCTCGTGGATCGGCGGCGACCGTGACGGCAATCCGCACGTCACCACCCAGGTCACCGGCTGGGCCTTGCGCCAGAACGCGCTCGCAGCGCTGCGCCACTACCGCGAGCGCATCGTGCAGCTCGCGCGCATGCTTTCCATCACCGAGCGGGCGCTGCCCGTGCCGCAAGGCTTCCGGGGCGAGCTGGCGCATGCACTCAAGATGAGCGGCGAGGCGGAGGCGATTGCCGCGCGCAATCCCGGCGAACCCTACCGCCAGTTCCTGACCTGTGCGCTGCGCAAGCTGGAGGCCACCACGATCCGCGCCGGCGGCGGCGAGATAGCGCTTGGCGCCCCGCATTACGCCAATGCCGATGAGCTGATCCACGATCTGCGCCTGATGGAGCGGGCACTCGCCGAGGCCAACAGCCCGTCGATCGCCGCCGACCTGGTCAAGCCCGTGCGCCGGGCCGTCGAGCTGTTCCGGTTCTCGACCGTGCGACTTGATTTGCGCGAGAACACCACGCGTACGACGCAAGCCCTACAGGCTTTGTGGTGGGCGAGCGCCGGGGGCGGCGAAGGCAATCCGCCGGAGCTCGGCAGCCGCGAGTGGCGCACCTGGCTGCTGCGCGAGCTGGCGCGGCCGTTGACGGCGGAGCGCGTCACCGAGGCGTTGCCGGGCGAGGCCACGGATCTCATCGCCATGTTCGCGCAGGCCGCGGAGACGAGGCGCGGGCTCGACCGCGATGCCATGGGGAGCTTCATCCTGTCGATGACGCGCTCGGTGGACGACATCCTCGGCGCCTATCTCCTGGCCAAGGAGGGCGGGCTGTTTCTCGACACCGCCGGCACCGAGATCTGCGCGCTGCCCATCGTGCCGCTGTTCGAGACCATCGACGACTTACGCGCCGCGCCGGCCATCATGCGCGAGGCGCTGGGCATTCCGCTGATCCGCCGCTCGACCCATTGGCAGGGCGGGTTGCAGGAGGTGATGATCGGCTATTCCGATAGCAACAAGGACGGCGGCTTCGTCTCCTCCAACTGGGAGTTGGCCAAGGCGCAAACGAGCCTGACCCATGTCGGCGAGGAGGCGGGCACGGCGATCGCCTTCTTCCACGGCCGCGGCGGCTCGGTGTCCAGAGGCGGCGCGCCCACCGGCCGGGCCATCGCCGCCCAGCCAGCCGGCTCGATCCGGGGCCGCTTCCGCGTCACCGAGCAGGGCGAGGTGGTGTCCTACAAATACGCCAATAAGGGCACGTCGCTCTATCAGATGGAGCTTTTGGCCGCGAGCGTGCTGGAGCACGCCTTGAAGTCGGAGCGCGAGGCGGCGCTGCAGCCG
>Ga0307380_10002029_pt1 | contig 29055 bp, 26 predicted proteins | sample UN3MG_FD_202239 | JGI IMG/M metagenome (GOLD analysis project Ga0307380, IMG submission 202239) | Soil microbial communities from Risofladan, Vaasa, Finland - UN-3 | ecosystem: Environmental > Terrestrial > Soil > Coastal area > Acid sulfate soil | place: Finland: Risofladan, Vaasa | collected... | reverse complement strand
CCATGGACAGTTTTATTAACTGGTACTTGTATAGTTCCACCTGACGATTTTACTTTGCTTGATGGAGACATAATTGAAGTTGAGATTGAAAAATTGGGCATCTTGCGTAATGTAGCTAAAAAGATAAGTGAGGCATATTAAAAGTAGAAAGCATTCTATTTTATATGGTTTATACTATAAATTATATTGAATATGTAAAAACAGCTAACTGAACATAGTAATTTTCGGTAATTCTTTTACCTGACAATATTTTAAATTTATTTATTCTATTTGATTCTGCAACCTTGTTAAAGGGCGTGAAGGGAGGTGATGGAAATATTCTATAACTCTCAATTTGTTTTGCAATTGATAATAGTTAAATAATTTATTCAACGAAATTAAGAAGTTTTAGAAAAAAAGGAAAATTAAATGTTAAGTAAAAAGATTACAATAATATTTTTGATAGCGCTTTTGAATCGGGGCATACAGTATAAAAGGCTACAGAACATTTAAGGATATAGTAGAGAATCGAAGCAATGGAGAAATTAAAATTCAACTTTTTGTTGGTGGAGTAATGGGTTCGGAAGAAGAAATAACTGAATTACTTAGTATTGGAGGGGTTGAAATGCAAGCTGGTGGAGGATTACTCATTGAGACATATGCATCAAAATACTATTTTGAGCCATGATCTTTAATAGATTGTCGCTGTTACTCTTATATAAACACCATCAAAAAATAACAAGAGTTAAATAAAAAATCCTTGGAATGACAAAGTTTTGGCAGAATAAAAGATTGAAATTTTTAATAATACATTAGAGATGAGGAAAAAATAATATGAAAGTATTAACAGACAAAGATCTAGAAAGTATCATTTTGGGATCAACATTTTTAGGTGCAGGTGGAGGAGGTTCTGCTAAGGAGGGAAAACATTTAAAAGGAAAAAGAGATGAAGTTGGAAGGCAATCTAAAATTGAATCTTTAGAGAATATAGATGATGATGCCATAGTTGCGGTCTGTGGCGGGATGGGTTCACCTATAGTTGCTTTAAAAGAAGGATTAGATGTTCAACTAATTTATGCCATAGATGCTTTAGAAGAATATCTTGGCAAGAAAATTGATTATATAATCCCCTTTGAAGTTGGTGGGGGGAATACGATGGGGCCTATATATGTTGCTACAACGAAGGATATCCCGATTTTAGATGCTGATGGAGCAGGAAGGGCAGTTCCAGAATTACAGATGACAATGTATGCAATAGAAGGCGTTCCTTTTGATCCATTCATAATCAGTAACAAAAAAGGTACAACAGCTATTCTAAAAGTCAGTGATACTATTGAGTGTGAAAATTTAGCTAGAGCTATTACTACAGAATTCGGAATGAATGCTGGTTTTGCTACTAACGTAATGTCAGGTAAAAAGGTTAAAGATATTGCAATAAAGGGTACTATTAATTTGGCTAAAAAAATTGGGAATATATTACTCAAAGATGATATAAAAATTGAAAAGAAGGTCGAAGAAATATTAAAGGTAATAGATGGCCATAAACTGATAGGGGGGAAAGTAGCTAAAGTTAAGACCGTAACGGAAAAAGGGTTTGATTTTTCTCAGGTATTAATAGATGGGATTGGGGATTCAAAAGGGAAAAAACTAATTATAGATGTGAAGAATGAAAATATGATTGCCTGGGATCAGAATAAGAAACCGGTAGCAATGATTCCAGATTTGATATGTACTTTAGATAAAAATGGTAATCCTATTACAAATGCTGATATAAAAGAAGAATTAGAAGTGATTGTTTTTGGAATAAAGAGTGATAAAAAATGGAGAAGGCCCATAGCATATAATATTTTTAGGGAAAATCTGAGGAGATTTGGATTTGATTCAACCTATATTCCTATAGAAAAATTGATTGTATAAAACGGGGGGACACTAATTAATATAGTAAGGACTCTCTAACTGTAAGGGTGTGGATGAAAGCAGATTCCTGCATCTTCTGTTCGTACTTTACTTACAATATAAAAATGAAACTAAGAAAATTAGAACATATCGTATAGAATTTAATATCATATCTTCTGGATAATTCGTCATAGGAGGAAGATTTTGGTAACTAGAATAAAAAGTTATTTAAAGAGAAAACTTCAGGAAATAAGGGAATATTGTTATAATAAGGAACATAAAAAATGATCATATTTTTGTATATGTTAATCCCTCCAAAATATGCGGTAAGTAAAGTAGTGGAAACTATAAAAAAAGAATACCACTAGATTTCTAAGTAGAAAGTTCGTCTTCTTAAAACAAGGTAAATTGGGACAGAAAAGGCATTTGGAGGAAAGATTATTTTGTACCTACGGTAGGAATAAACGAAGAAATAATCCGAAGATGCATAGAATCACAAGAAGTGAAAAAAATGGAATAAGTATTTTGCAAATTGTATAAAATCGTATCTTTGAGTAACTTTTAAAAAGATGGTGATATAGATGAATAATTTAAGAATCGCTGCTCGTAACACGCTTAAAGATTGTTTAGGAATAAAGGTAGGTGAACAGGTTGTAGTAATTGCCGATGAGCCATCGTGAAAAATATCTAAACTTCTTTGGCAAGAAGCTAAGAATTTAGGAGCAGAAGCTATTTATGTTGAGATTATACCCAGAAATAATCATGGCGAAGAACCTCCCTCAGCGATTGCAGAGATAATGAAAGCTGCTGATGTCTTTATTTGCTCCTACTTCCAAATCTTTGTCTCATACTCGCGCAAGAAGAGAAGCCAATCAAAACGGAACAAAGGGTGCAAATCTTCCTGGTATTACAGAAGAAACAATGCAACGTACTCTTGTGGCAAATTACTGGAAAATAAGAGAACGGAGTATTAAATATGCTGAGATCTTAAATGAGGGGAAGAGAATTCGTCTGATAACTGATGCTGGGACAAATATTACTTTGTCTATAGAAGGTAGAAGAGCAGGTGCTGATACCAGCATATATACTGAACCTGGTTCGTTTGGTAATTTGCCGGCAGGTGAAGCCTATATTGCGCCTGTAGAAGGTACTACTGAGGGAATAATTGTAATTGATGGTTCTATGGCAGAAGTAGGAGTTCTAGATGAACCAATTATACTGAGAGTTGAAAAGAGATATGTGAGTGAGATATCCGGGGGTAAATCCACTAATATATTGGAGAATATTCTTAATAAGTATGGAAAAGAGGCCAAGAATATTGCCGAATTAGGCATCGGAACTAAGGATCAAGCAATTATTGCCGGTTTCACATTAGAAGATGAAAAGGTTATGGGTACAGTTCATATTGCAGTTGGTGACAATAGTAGTTTTGGTGGAAAGATTGAAGTAAATAGTCATCTTGACGGTATAATATAATCAATAAACCGAAATTGTTTATTGATGGCGAGAAGATTATTTATGGTGGCAAATTATTGTGAATACTTATATTAGCCTTACTTAAAGGAGAGATTATGATTATAAAATTTGTTGGAACTTTGAAAAATATTGTTGGTACCGGACAGATAGAAGTTAATTTATCGGAAATTGATAATATTGATAAATTATTTAAATTTTTAGTAAGTAAATATGGTTCGGAATTGGGAAGAGAGTTACTGAAAGATGGTAAGATCAAAGAAAATATTACCATTCTTCTTAATGGAAGAAACATTAGATTCATTAAGGGAATTAACACAGAAATAAGCATACAGGATTGGAATAAAGTAGTAATTTTCCCTACACTGGCTGGAGGATAAATAAGGGATGAAAACATGGATAATATAGTTATTATTGGAAATAGTGCCGCTGCTCTAAGTGCAGTTGAAACTATTATAAAAAGTGATAGTAATTCCTCAGTTACAATGATTTGCGATGAGAAGGGACCTGCTTATTCCCGGGTGCTAATTTCTTACTTAATTAGTGAAGAGATGACTAAAGAGAGAATGTATTTAAAAGATATGAACTTTTACAAAATGAATAATATTAAGACCATTTTTGGTAATAGAGCAGTTAAAATTTTACCTAAAGAGAAGGGGGTTATTCTGGAAAATAATAAAATAATAAAATATGATCGTCTGTTAATTGCAACTGGCGCAAGGCCCTATTTTCCAGATATAAAGGGCATAGAAAAGGATGGGGTTTTTGGATTAAGAACCATACCAGATGCGATAAGTATACATCAGCGGGTGAAAATGGCGAAAAGGGCTGTTATTTTAGGTGGAGGATTAGTTAGTTTAAAAGGAGCATTAGCAATTCATAAGCATGGTCTTGATATAACTTTAATAATTGGTTCGAACCAAATTTTATCCCAAATGTTGGATTATAGAAGTGCCTCATTTATCAGAGAATCTTTAGAAAAAAAAGGTTATAAAGCATTAACTAGTAGCGATGTTAGAGAGATAGGTGGTAGTAATGGAAAGGTGGAAGAAGTAGTACTGACTTCAGGCAAAAAAATACCTGCAGATATAGTTATTGTTGGTAAAGGAATAGTTCCAAATACTGAATTGGTAGAAGATACAGGAATTGAACTAGATAAAGGTATTATCGTTAATGATTATATGGAAACAAACATTAAAGATATTTATGCAGCAGGCGATGTAGCTCAGGGCAGTGATCTTGTTAGGAAAGGGAAATATATAACAGGCACTTGGCCAGTTGCCATTGCTCAAGGGAGGATAGCCGGTTATAATTTTGTCGGTAGGAAGAAAAAATATATTGGTGCTTTAGTGATGAATGTGATTGATATTTATGGCATTACTGTAGCTTCAGTTGGTATTACTCATCTTCCAGAAAATAAAAGTGGATACGAAGAAGTTGTCATAGAAGGGCAAAATAACTATAAGAAACTTGTAATTAGAAATAACTTAATTGTAGGAGGAGTTTTTATAGGAGATATAAAAATTAGTGGTCTGATTCTAAGTTTAATTCGTAAAAGAGTTAGTTTAGATAGATTACCTACACCTAAGAAACTTTTACAGGGTTATGATTATGTTAGACTATTAAAGTATATACAAAAAATCTACAATTAAGGTTTTTATAATAAAAAAATTGTAGTTAATATAAATTAAATTGATTAAGTATTTCATCTGTTTCCCTGGAAAGAGTAAGAGTATCTCTTAGACTTGTAATTATTTGCAAAAGGTTGACACTGACAAATAATAAAAATAGTATGAGGTAATAAATATGAAAATAAAGGTATTAGGGATATGCGGAAGCCCTCGCAAAGGAAATAGTAAGTTTTTACTAGAAAAAGCTCTTAGTTATGTTAGTAAATTGAATAATTTTAATGTGATGACTGAAGCATATTTTTTTCGGGGCAAGGAATTTAAACCTTGTATTGCCTGTGGATATTGTGCACGAAATGCTGGGAAATGTGTCCATAATGATGATTTTTCAGAATTAAAGGATAAGTGGTTGAATGCAGATGTAATTTTATACTCTGTTCCTGTTTATCATATGGGTATGCCAGGTCAGGTTAAATGTTTTATAGATCGCCTGGGTAATAGTCTTTTTTCCACGTTTAAAGATGTATTCGAAAAAGACGTCAATACTTTACCAAAATTATTAAAAGTGATTGGTTCAATTTCCCAGGGAATACACATGTTTTCTGGTCAGGAACATACAATTACAGATTTGATAAATCATGCCCTTATAATGCAATGTATTCCGGTTGTTGGTGATATGTGGGAATCATATATAGGAGCATCCGGTTGGACTAATAATAAGGGTGAACTTAATGCTATGGAAGAGAATTTTAAAAAAAGAGATTTTGATACCTGCGTAGCGGTAGAAGCAGCTGAAAAGCTAGCCTTAAGAGCTGTGGAGATTGCAGTAATTGTAAAAAGTGGAGTATCTGAAAATAAATCATATTTTACTCAACAGGCTCACTATTTACCATTATTAAAAAAAGTATTTAATGAATAAAGGCAAAAAGTAAAAGTAAGATATAAATAAAAATATTAGGGAGGGCTTAATATGGAATCAAAGATATTATATGTTGACCCCCATAAATGTACTGGTTGCGGAAGATGTGAACTAGCTTGTTCATTTGAACATGAACAACAGTATAATTCATTATTGTCCCGAATAAGAGTAGTCTATTTTGAAGATATCGGTCTAGGGATACCGACATCTTGTACTGAATGCGAAGAAAAAGCGTGTATGGATGTTTGCCCATCAGGAGCCATTAAGATGACAAAAAACGATATAACAGTAATAGATGAAAATATTTGTATCGGATGTAAACAATGCGTTTTTGTCTGTCCATTTGGGGCAATTAGCTTTATTAAAGAGAAGAAAGTAGCAATCAAGTGCGATCTTTGTGACGGTGATCCTGAATGTGTAAAAAATTGTCCTACTGGAGCTATTCAATATCTTCAGCTTGATAGGGCTGTGATGAAAAAGAAGAGAAATTATCTGTTGGATTTAGTCAAGAAAGGAGGCATATAATAAATGGAGTTTCTAGGTAAAATTTTACATATAGACCTAAACAAGAGAGAAAATTGGGTTGATAAAATAAGTATAGAAGATTACTTAAAATATCTTCCTTCCAGGGGAATAAGCGCTAAATTGTTGTGGGAATTAACAGATGAGAATACTGATCCATTAGGGGAAGATAACGTATTAATATTCGGACCGGGTGCTTTTACAGGTACAATTGCTCCTTGTTCCGGCAGAACAACGGTTACCTTTAAAAGCCCTTTAACCGGTATGTATTTTAAATCAAATACAGGTGGACACTGGGGGGCAGCTTTGAAACATGCTGGTTATGACCATCTTGTTATTCATGGAAAAGCAGAAGCCCCGGTCTATATTTTAATAGAAGATGATGAAGTACAGATTAAAGACGGTCGTCATCTGTGGGGAAAGGATGTAAGAACAACCAATAAGGTTGTTAAAGAGGAATTAGGTGACGAAGAGGTTCAACTTGTTACAATTGGGCCAGCAGGTGAAAACCTGGTCAAAATTGCTTCTTTAATGTTCTCTACCTATAATGCAGCAGCCCGCGGCGGTGGAGGTGCTGTGATGGGTTCTAAGAACCTTAAAGCTATTGCAGTTAAAGGTACAAAAGGAATGAGAATTGATAATGGTAACAAATTTTATCAGCTTTGCCTAGAAGCCAGTGAAAGTATTAAAAAGGACTCGGGATATGAGGGGCTTGCTAGGTATGGAACTTCTGGTTCCGTAATTCCGTTAAACGAGTTAGGCGCTATGCCAACAAAGAATTTTCAAAAATGTCATTTTAAAGATTGTGACAAGATAAGTGGTGAGGCACTTGTTGAAAGTGGACGATTAAAGAGGAGAATTGCCTGTTATTCCTGTATTATAGGGTGTCATCGTTATACCGAAACAAATAGTAGTAGATATTATGGGTTTGGTGGCGGACCTGAACTAGAAACAATTTGTGCTTTTGGTGCAGGCACCGAGGTTAGTGATATTGATGCCATTATTAAAGCAAATGAATTATGCAATATTTACGGATTAGATACTATTTCTACCGGAAGAGTTATTCAGTGGGCAATGGAGTGTTATGATAAGGGAATATTTACTAAAGAGGATACAAACGGAATTGAACTCGAATGGGGTAATGGCGAAGCTATGGTAAAGATGATAGAAAATATAGCAATGCGTAAAGGATTGGGAAATTTGCTAGCCAATGGTGTAAAACGCGCGGCAGAAAAGATAGGCAAAGGAAGTGAAAAGTTTGCAATTGAAGCAAAAGGACTGGAGCAATCTGGCGTAGATACCCGAATAGCAAAGGGGTATGCTTTAGCCTTTGCAGTCAATCCACGGGGTGCAGATCACTTACATACAGAAACATGGGCTGAATTAGGTCTAAGTCAAGAGGGAAGGGATTTAGTAAAGAAGATAACCGGGTGTAGTAAATTTATTGAATGCATTAAAACAGACAAAAGAGCAGAAATTGTTCGCTGGCATGAGGATTGCTTTGCGGTTTCTGATGCATTAGGATTTTGCGCATTTACTACTACAGCTCTTTATGGTATAACTCCGAAATTAATGGCTAATATGTGGAGCACAGTAATAAATAGAGAAGTATCCGAAGAAAAACTGATGGAAGCAGGCAGAAGAATAGTGACGTTAGAAAAAGCTTATAATGTTCGCTGTGGAGCAACAAGAAATGATGATAGATTGCCCTGGCGTTTAATGAATGAAGATGCAGAGGATCGTTATGGCGGTCAATTTATGGCGAATACTCAGGAAGAATTAGATATTATGTTGGATGAATATTATAGATTGCATGACTGGGATTTAAAAACTAGCTGGCCAACAAGAAAAACTTTAGAAAAACTGGGTTTAAATTTTGTAGCAGAAGAACTGGGGAAGGTAAGGAAGTTACCTTGAAATAACAACGATTTGTCAAATAGATTTGTCAAATAACCATTAACAGGTAAAACTTTTTAAGAAAGGTAGTTTAACGTAGAAGAACGGTTGTAATTTTATAATGATTTTAAGAAATAATTTCTAAATATAGAGAGGAGTTTAATAATATGACTTATATTAATATGAGCTGTGGACAAACATTTTTATCACCAAGGGCACTGCAAAATATGAATAGGCAGGTTTATTATCCAATATATTACCCAGGATACTATGAAGAAGAAATAGAAACAGTAAACATGTTGAAAGAAATTTACAATACAAAAAATGATCTCCTAATAATAACCGGCACAGGTACATACGGTCTTGAAGCTGGATTTAGAAGCCTTTTTGAACCAGAAGAAAAAGTGCTTGTAATAAATACAGGAATATTTGGTGAAGTAGGCAAGTGTCTTCTTGAAATTATTGGGGTTGTACCTATAGATTTTAAAGTTTCTTATGGTGAGGAAGTCAATCTTAAGGCAGTGCGAGAAGTTCTTGAAAAAACCCCGAATATTATAGGTCTGTTTGTAGTACACGATGAAACCACAACAGGGGCTATACAACCGGTTGAGGAACTGGGGAAAATAGCCTCTGAATTTGATTTGCTCTATACTGTTGATGCAATTTCTTCTATAGGTGGTGTTGAGTTGAATGTTGATAAATGTGGTATAGACTTGTGCTTTGGAAGTGCCCAAAAATGCATAAATGGACCACAGGGTCTGGTAACGGTTTCAGTTAGCCCAAAAGCCTGGAATAAAATAAAAAAAAGGAAAAGTTTAAACACATCTCTTTCCTTAGATTTAGAAGTATGGAAGAGGTATCAATATATTAAGGTTGAAAAATCCTATGAGTGGTGGCAAAAGGGTGGAGAGGAACCTAAATTTATCTCAAAGGCGCCCCATGAAGTGTCGCTTCCAGCTACGCTAGTTTTGGGGCTTAAGGGAGCGCTAGAAGATATTTTTGAGGAAGGCCTTGAAAACGTATTTAAGCGACATAAGATTGCTGGAAAGGCAGTAAGGCAAGCTATTGATGCTCTTGGTCTGGAAAGAGTTACAAAGAATAAAAAGATTGTTTCGAATATGGTTACGGTAGTTAGACTCCCTAATGGCATTCATGAAAGGGATTTTAGGGAAGTTATGCTAAAAAAATATTCTATTGCCATTGGTAATGGTGAGATTGGTCAAGATAATGTGCGAATTGGAACCATGGGTATAGCAGCGTCATATAAATATGTGTTGCCTACGATTTTTGCTATAGGAAATACTCTTGAACACTTCGGTGTGAGCGTGGATAAAAGAGAAGCTTTGAAAGCAGCAAGTGAAGTGTTTGAAAGTCTATAATATTCTGTGAATCTATATTAAATATAAATGCTTACCATATCATAATAAAAAATTGAAATTATTCTTAATGTTGAAATGGAGATTTGATCATGGCTAAATACTATTTTACTGTTAAAGATATAGAACCCTTACTGGAAGGATTGGCTATTTTAGGAACAGGGGGTGGAGGAAGTCCTAATCTAGGAAGAGCAATACTGGAGAATGATATTTGCTACGGACGGGAAATTGTGTTAGTAGACCCGGAAGATGTTCCCGATAACGCTCTTGTTGTTAGTGGGGGAATAATGGGCTCGGTTCAGTTTTTGGATAAAATGGATACCGATAAGGTGCTTGCTAGATGGGAAGAAAGATTTGAACTTATTGAAGCCGCTAAGGTTATGGAGAATTACCTTGAAAGAAAAATTGACTATGTGGTACCATTCGAAATTGGAGGGTTAAATACGCCGGTTGTAATGTCTATGGCAAGCCGTATGGGTATAGGACTTATAAATGGAGATGCATTAGGAAGAGCTGCACCCGAAACTCAAATGACAAGTTTTTTGGGCCACGGAATTTCTCTAGTTCCAATGTCTCTTGTAGATGCAGAAGGTAACACTATCATTGTTGCAGACCAGTCTAAATCTGTTTTTGCAGATGAGATTGGCCGGTGGATGATTACAAAAGGTGGCGGTATGGGTGGTAATATTCACTACCCTATGAATGGGAAACAGTTGAAAAGATGTGTAATTCCCAAAACTATTACTGGAGCGATTGCTATTGGACGGGTTATACGGAAGGCCAGACAGGAGAAAGCAGACCCCGTAGCAGCTGTTATCAAAGAACTGAATGGGATTAAATTGTTCCGTGGTAAAGTTACTAAAGTTGAAGGCGAAGACAGAGGTGGGTTTTATATTACAAATGTAACATTAGAAGGCCAGAGCAATTTTAAAGGGGTACAGGCTAAAATAATAATAAAAAATGAAACAATGGCTCTGTGGGTAGGTGGCACCTTGAAATCTGTTTTCCCTGACCTTGTATGTATGTTAGATCCTGTAAGTGGTTCTGCTATTATGAGCACTGATATTGTTGAGGGTAAGGAAATGTTTCTTGTTGGACAATCCTGCCATAAGAGAGTGCGAGAAGCTTTAAAGAGCAATCAGGGTATCGAGGCGTTCGGAGGAACCCGGTATGGACATCCTGAAATAATCTATACTCCGTTAGAAAAACTAAATTCTAAAGATGATAAATAAGTTGATATAGTTATATAAAAAAGTTACCAGATCTGATTATACTGTATTTAACTGAACGGGATGATAGGATAAATTAAAAGGAGAAGAATAAATTGGAAGTAAACCTTGTTATTAAAACTGAAAAATCTACTAAATTAATAGATTGGTTGTGGAAGTCGAAATTTAGTATTTCTGCATTATCCCTTCTAATCTCATTAATTGTACTTGTAGTTATGTCTTTGCTATATGGAGCTAATCCTAAACAGGTCTTAATTTCACTTTTTCAAGGTGCGTTAGGGAGCAGAAAATCTATAATATTTACTCTTCTGCAAACAGCTCCACTAATCCTGACTGGATTGGCGGTACTTTTACCTTACAAGGCAGGTTTTTTTAATGTCGGAGGGCAAGGTCAACTGGAAATAGGTGCTATAGCTGCTATTTTTGTAGCAACCAATTATCATAGTCATATTCCAATTGTTATTATAGTAGCCTCATTATTAGCTTCTATGGTGGGGGGTATTATAGCAGTATTAATACCTCTCTTTTTAAAAGTTAAGCACGAAGTTAACGAAGTTACTACAACAATTATGATGAATTACATTTGTATTAATCTGGTTTATGCCATGATAACGGGTGTAATGAAGGACCCTAAGGCCTTTTATGGAACGACAAGAGTAGTTCCTGAAGTATTTCGGTTGCCTGAATTTTTGGGAGTTCATGTTGGTGTATGGCTTGCTGTTGTAATAGCGCTGATTACATCATGGTTTGTGAAATATTTGGTATGGGGTATGAAGCTTAAAGCTGTAGGTATTAATAGGGTTGCAGCTTTAACGGTAGGAATTTCATGCAATAAAATATTGATAGATTCAGTAATATTTGCAGCAGCTATAGCCGGTCTAGCTGGTGGTATTCAGGTTCTCGGAGTAACTTACAGATTTGCTGAAGGCTGTGAGTTACCATGGGGTTTTTCAGGGATATGTATAGCTTTCTTGGGAGGAAATCCCCTAGGTGTTATACCTGTTGCTTTTATCCTTGCAATATTGGAAACAGGTTCAAGATATATGCAGTCAATGACTGGTGTACCATCAGCTATGGTAAATATTATGCAAGGAATTCCCGTTCTGTTATTTCTCTATCTTAATGTTTGGCTGGCTCCGAAATTGAAATCAAAAATTAAATAGTATTCTTTAAAATATTACATAGAAAGAAAAATAAAAGAAGGTGGAATAAATGGAGATTTCTTCTTGGTGGATAGATTTTATTCTAGCTAGTATACGTGGAGCAACTCCCCTTATTTACTGTGCTTTAGGGGTATTGATAGCAGAAGAAGTGGGAGTAATATATATTGGTGTGGAAGGAGTTATGTTAGTAGGCGCTCTTGCGGGTATTCTGGGCGTAATTTTTGGAGGAAATCTCTGGGCAGGTTTATTTCTAACCCTTGTTGCAGGAGTTTTATGTGGTTTTTTTCTGTCGTTTTTTTTAATCTGGCTACCCATAGATCAAGTAGCAGCGGGTATAGTTTTCAACCTTACTGCGCTGGGATTCACCAGCTATATTTTTCGTCTATGTGGCGCACAGGCTCAGAAGATAGTTCCAACAATGAAGCCACTTTTTCTGAAAATCTCATCTTTTGGAGTGATGGCATTCATTATGGTATTTTTTACATGGTGGTTCCTATTTAAAACCGCTTCTGGATTAAAAATCCGTTCAATAGGCGAGAATATGCACGCTGCTGAATCAATGGGTATAGATATAATAAAGGTACGGACAGTTGTTTTTATTATTGCATGTGTTTTTTCAGCATTTGGAGGAGCAGCACTTACACTCGGATGGGTTAGGGTATTTGCAGATAATATTACCATGGGTAGAGGATTTATTGCGCTGGCAGCAGTTTATTTTGCTAAATGGAATCCCCTCTTTGTACTTATAGGAACTCTCATTTTTGGTGCTGGCGAAGTTCTTGCCTTCAGGTCTCAAGCTACAATGAGTTCTATTAATCAATATTATTTTTTCATGCTTCCTTATGCCCTAACTATTTTGGTAATAGGATTGAGAGGAAAATCCCGCGGACCAGCAGAAACAGGAAAATCTTATATAAGAAGGTGATGATTTATATGAATGCATAAAAAATGTTGATACAGAGAACAGTACTTTAAATATTGTTTCCTGCGTTTTTCTAGTTAGAAGTAATATAAAGTAAATAAATGTATTAAATTTTTACAATAAAAAGGAGAGGTTATTATGTTATTAAATAAAAAGAATGTAGTTTTAAGTCTTGTTTTTCTGTTAATGGTTTTTCTAACTGTTGTGGCTTTCGGATCTGAGCAAACTAATATTAAAGTTGGAGTAGCGTTTGTTGTTCCTTATCCTCAAACTGCAGGCGGATTTGATCGTGCACAGTATAAAGGTCTGCAAGTGTTGAAAAATGAATTTGAATGGGAAGTATCTATAGCTGAAGATGTACCTTATCCAAAACAAAGTCAAATTATTATGGGGTATTTAGACAAAGGATACGACATAATCATCCATCCAGACAATGGTCAAATTGATACTTGGAAGGAATTATCTCCCAAGTACCCTGATAGATGGATGATAATGATGTCCTTGGCAGACGAGCTACCTAATTCTCCAAAAAGCGCAGCTTATACTCCTGACTTTTACTCTTATGGTAACACACTTGGTATAATAATGGCTAAAACCAGCAAAACAGGTACAATAGGTGTAACAGGGGGTGTACCCATACCTGTTCTAAAAGTTATGTTCAGTGGAATTATTGAAGGTGCAAAGGCTGTAGATCCTGATGTAAAAGTACTTGTGAACTATGCAGGAGATTGGAATGACATTCCAAAAAACAGGGAAATGACCTTTCAGCTAATCAAAGGAGGTGCCGATATTATTTTTACTGTATCGGGTTTAGGTACCAAAGGTGTATATGAATGTGCAGAATCTGAAGGTGCTAAAGTAATAGGTTATTGTTATGATGCATATGAAGATAGCCCAAACTCTATTATGACAAGTTTAATAATGGATTACGAAAGTATATATAGAGAAATGGCAAATAACTATACAAATGGTACTCTTGAGCATAAAATTTACAATGTTGGCTCAAAATATTTCAAGTTAGCTGACTTCAGAGGAAGTATATCTCCCGAAGTAGAGCAAGACGTCCATAATACGATTGAGGAGTATAAGAACGGTAAACTTAAAGTTCCCTACAAGATACATGATGAAATATAGAAAAATAATACAATAGTAGATATAAAAATGGTCTAGCAAAAGGGAAGATTGACAAAAAACGGGGGAGACTGCAAATCATATCTAGTATACGCATTGGTATTTATATGGGAAGGATTTAAGTCTCTCCCCTTTAAAAGTAGCCCTATAGAAGAAAAAATTAAAAACCCTATATATCGGAAGATAGTTCAAATAATTATTGAAACGAAAGGTAAAATTATGGCTTTTAATACCGGCACTGAAAAAAATACAAGTAATAATTTACAAATTACACCTGAAATAAAGTTGGATAATATCGCCAAGAATTTTGGTAAAACAAGGGCCTTGGATAACGTATCTTTTCACCTAGAACCTGGAGAAATAATTGCTTTGGTAGGTGAAAACGGGGCGGGTAAGACTACACTTATGAATATTATTTATGGAATCTACCACCAAGACAGTGGAAATATTTTGATTCAGGGTGTGGATGTTTCTAAAATGTGGTCTCCCAAACAGGCAATGGCCCATGGAATTTACATGATACATCAGCATTTTATGTTGGTAAATGAATTTACAGTACTGCAAAATATTGTATTACCCACTCTGAAATGGGGTGATATGAAAAATAATTGGAGGAAATATGAGAGGGAAATAAAAGATATTTTTGACGAATATAATTTTAAGGTGCGCTTAAAAGATAAGATAAAAGACCTTTCTATGGGAGAACGACAGCAAGTCGAAATAATTAAGGCTTTCTACCAAAATGCAAGAGTGCTTATCCTTGACGAACCTACGAGTACACTAATACCCCAGCAGGTCGATAAGCTACTAGAGCTTTTAGTGAATTTGCGCAGTAGGGGTTATTCTGTTGTATTCGTTACACACAAATTAAAGGAGGTAATGGCAATAAGCGATAAGATTACCGTTTTACGTAAAGGTAAGCACATAAAAACATTGCATAGAGATAAAACCACTATTAACGAAGTAGCCTACTTGATGGTAGGACGTGAATGGATTACACCAATAAAGAGGACATCTGTAAACGTAAATGCTGAACCAATACTTAAGGTACAACAATTGACTGTTGAAAGTGAGTATAAAACTACTCCGGTTAATAATGTATCTATTACAGTAAGAAAGGGAGAGATTGTAGGAGTTGCTGGGGTAGCCGGAAATGGTCAGGTAGAGCTTTCGGAAGCTATAGCAGGGACAAGAAAAATAAAGTATGGTACTATTTTAATAAATAATGGTGTTGATATAGGAAGATGTAGTGTAAAAAAACGTCAACAATCTGGTCTTGCATATATACCTGAAGACCGTCAAGGTAAAGGAATTTTAAATGAGATGTCTGTGGAGGAAAATTTATATATTAGTTATATTGAAAATAAACCTTATTCAAAATACGGAATAGTTCAATTAAAGGTTATAAGAGAGAAAGCAAATCAGATAATCCATGACTTTAACATTAAGACTAGTGGTCCTGATGTACCAATAGGAAACCTTTCTGGAGGTAATCAGCAGAAAATCATTTTGGCCAGAATTTTAATAGGAACACCAAGTATGATAATAGCTTGCCAGCCTACAAGTGGACTAGATTTTACTGCTACCGAATATATAAGGAAAAAACTTGTTGAGAGTGCAAATAGTGGCACAGGTATACTTCTTATATCCAATGACCTTGATGAATTATTAGAACTGTCTGATCGTATTTTTGTTATGTATCGCGGTAGAATAGTAGGGAATATAAATAATACAAAAGAAGAAGAAATTAGCCTGGAAACACTTGGTTTAATGATGGCTGGTGCGGCGGATATAGAGCCAGTGAAGCAAAATCAAATAAATAATAATAATAAATAGTGATGGGGGGGTAGGTAAAATTAAATAGTTGATAGTATTGGGTATTTCAGTTAATTCGAGGAAAGGAAACAGTGAGTTTGTTCTTAGAAAGTCTATTGAAGCTTGCAGCAAACATTGAACATAATCAGGTAAATTAGTTGTATTACAATAACCTATAAATATTCTATGGTAAAAAATAAAGTTCAACATCTCATTATCTCATTGATAAGCAGGAGAATGCTAGAGAACAAGAGAACAGGCCCAAAGTTTTATTGATCTGTTTGGAACAAAACGAAGGCAATTTCTTAAGGAGTCTTGAACTGGCTTTCGTAGAAATAAAAATTAAAGAAAATGAAGAAATAGTTGAACATTTAAGACTATATCAGGTATAGATAATTTTTTGTCATGTTAATTAGGCACGAGATAGGTAGAATTGAGCGTTTTTACTTCAGGTAAATTATGTTCTTATTATAGATTTTGTAGAATAAAAACTTAACAACTGACCTGTTTTTCTCCTAACACCCCAGTTTATCAGAAGCGTTCTTAAAAAGGTTAGAGGTGCCCTATATCGAATTTTGTGATGTGTGTTATAAATAGGCAAGGATAGAAGGATGATCAAGAATTTGAAGATGGGGGAAGATAATGATGGAAGGCCAAATACAACCCCAGAGAAAATAAAACTTGCATTTGGCTTTCATAGAAGGAGATAATTATGTTGGTTAAGATATACGGTGTTTATCCTGTGTTAGCTCTTCCATTTAAGGAGGATGGCGAATTAGATTTTATAAGTTTAGATAAACTTATCAACTATATTATAGGAACGGGGGCAAATGGAATTACTCTGTTTGGAATAGGCGGTGAATATTATAAGTTGAGTGAGGAAGAAAGGAAGCATTTAATGAAATATGTCATGGAAAGGGTTTCGGGCAAGATTAATTGTATAGTATCAATTACTGATCATAGTTATGAAGTTGCTGTTAAATTTGCCAAGTTAGCTGAAAAATTAGGAGCAGATGCTTTGATGCTTTTACCGCCTTTTTTTCTAAAACCTAGTTTAGAAACGGTTATAAATCATATTAAGAACGTTTGTAATTCCGTCCAACTACCGGTAATGGTACAATATGCGCCAAATGAAACTGGAGTGGTTTTGCCATTTGAATTATTTATGAGTTTACAAAAAGAACTTCCGAATTTTAAATATGTTAAGATTGAATGCCAACCACCAGGTCCAATGATATCTTCTGTTTTAAAAAATACAAATTTAGATGTAATAATCGGGTATGCAGGTTTGCAACTGCTTGATGGCTTAGAAAGAGGAGTCAAGGGTGTTATACCGGGCTGTTCATTAACAGAGGTCTATGTAAAGATATTTAAAAATTATCTGGAAGGCAATAAAGATGTGGCATATATGATTTATCTTGATCTGGTTCCCTTGTTAAACTTTATCTTTCAATCCGTGGAAATGATTATTCGTTGTGAAAAGATAATTCTTTATCGCAGAGGGATTATTGAATCACCTTATTGTAGAGCTGAATCCTATCAATTGGATAATTATTTTAATAAACAATTGAACTACTATGTGCAGAGAATTGAAAAGTACTTTGATAAATATAAATATAACGTTAATCTCTTAATTTAGTACATATTTTTTGATATAGAGAAAATAATATTTAATTGATTATGGCTATCTTCGCAAAGGGTTTAGCTTATCTATGCACAATAGGCTTAGACGAAAAGAGCATTATAGAATATAAAAGATGGCAAAATATTCAGGATTTATGTCGAGTGAAATTTGAATTGTTTTAACCCCGAAGGGGTAAAGTGCCACGAGTATACCAGTAGGTATCTAATGCGCCTGGCATGGGTAATAGCTTGGCAGTGAAAGTCTGCTATGGAGTTGGCAGTAGCAACCATTAGCTAAACAGCAAGGATATCCATCGTGAGATCTAATCTGAAAGATTGCCTAAGGCAAAACCCTGACCTTGAGTAACACGAATTACATATAAGGCCATACAATTTAGATAAGTTCGTTTGTCAAAACAAAATCCAATATTGCCAAAAGATTGTATGGTAGATATAGCAGATATATGGGGGGAAGGATATTATTCTTACCCAGGGAGATCTGACATATTAAATTTGTCAAAAGTTAGCAGAGTCTATATTGTGGTGGCACTCAATAAATAAATTAATTATCTACCCTCTACTGATTATAAAAACCTGCTGTAATAGGTAGGCAATTCCCAATAAATCCATAATAAAATATTGAAGTTAGGAGGTTTTAATATGACTTTTCTTTCAAAAACGGCGAGTAATTATCCCGCTTCTGGAATTAGATATATGTTTGATTTAGCTGCTCAGTATGATGACCTGATTAACCTTGGTGTTGGTGAGCCGAATTTCGAAACTCCCAATCATATTAAAGAAATTGCTAAAAAAGCCATCGATGAGGGGTTCACACACTATGTAGCAAATGCTGGCATACTAGAGCTGCGCCAGGCAATAGCGGACAAATACAAGCGGGAATTAGGGCTCGAATATGCAGCTGAAAATGTTATGGTCAGTGTAGGTGCAATGGAAGCTATTATCTTAACTTTAGTTACAATTATTAATCCAGGAGATGAAGTAATTGTTACTAATCCGTGTTATCCAAATTATTTAGGTCAAATTATGATGGTTGGTGGTAAGGTAGTTTCTGTCCCAATTTACGAAGAAAATGAGTTTAAATTAAAGCCCGAAGATTTAGAAAAAGCTATTACTTCAAAGACAAAAGCTATTTTCTTAAATTCTCCCAGCAACCCTGTTGGTGCTGTACTGGATAAAGAAGATATAGAAGCCCTTGCGGAAGTAGTACAAAAACATAACTTAATAGTAATTTCTGACGAAGTTTATGAGAAAATTCTTTTTGACGGGCATACTCACTTTAGCATGTCTCAAATTCCCGAGGTAAAGGATAAAGTTGTTATAATTAATAGCTTCTCTAAAACCTATGCTATGACGGGTTGGCGAATTGGTTATGCAGTAGTAGGAGATAAAGATATTATTTCTCGAATGCCAAAACTACAAGAAGGTTTTACTTCCTGTGTTTCAAGCTTTATACAAAAGGCGGCAGTAGAAGCTATCAACGGGCCACAAGATGCAGTGAATCAAATGGTAGTAGACTATACACGTCGTCGGGATATCTTAATTGACGGATTAAACGCAATACCAGGAATAAAATGCATGAAATCTGCAGGCAGTTTTTATGCCTTCCCAAATATAAAAGTATTTGGTAAAACATCTTTTGATTTTGCAGAAGAGCTTCTCAAGGAAGCTGGAGTAGTAGGTGTACCAGGATCAGCCTTTGGAAGTATGGGAGAAGGTTATCTGCGTTTCTCATTTGCTAATTCGGACGAAAACTTGAGGAAAGCAATTCGCCGTATTACCGAGCATATAAAGAAAAATTATTAATAAGCAAAATATAACTAGAAAATCTCAACAAGTCAATGTGGGTAGAGCAAATATTTATAGGATTGATTAATCCAGAATAATTTAATATAGCGGTAACTACCCATATGTAAGGGTGGAAATGAGAGCAGTTTCCCGCATCTTCCGTTCGTTCTTTGATAAAATATCATTAAAAAATTCTTAAAATCAAAAATAAAAGATTGAAATTTTTAATAATACATTAGAGATGAGGAAAAAATAATATGAAAGTATTAACAGACAAAGATCTAGAAAGTATCATTTTGGGATCAACATTTTTAGGTGCAGGTGGAGGAGGTTCTGCTAAGGAGGGAAAACATTTAAAAGGAAAAAGAGATGAAGTTGGAAGGCAATCTAAAATTGAATCTTTAGAGAATATAGATGATGATGCCATAGTTGCGGTCTGTGGCGGGATGGGTTCACCTATAGTTGCTTTAAAAGAAGGATTAGATGTTCAACTAATTTATGCCATAGATGCTTTAGAAGAATATCTTGGCAAGAAAATTGATTATATAATCCCCTTTGAAGTTGGTGGGGGGAATACGATGGGGCCTATATATGTTGCTACAACGAAGGATATCCCGATTTTAGATGCTGATGGAGCAGGAAGGGCAGTTCCAGAATTACAGATGACAATGTATGCAATAGAAGGCGTTCCTTTTGATCCATTCATAATCAGTAACAAAAAAGGTACAACAGCTATTCTAAAAGTCAGTGATCCCATTGAGTGTGAAAATCTGGCCAGAGCGGTAACGACTCAGTTTGATATGATGGCCGGGTTTGCCACCCATGTAATGACCGGTAAGGAGGTTAGAAAAAGCTGTTAGCGGGACTATTAGCCTGGCCAAAAAAGTCGGCCTGGTTTTATTGAAGGAAGAGCTTGCGATTGAGGAAAAGGTCGATGAAATTTTAAAGGTAACAGATGGTTATAAACTGATAGAGGGGAAAGTAGCTAAAGTTAAGACTATAACGGAAAAGGGGTTTGATTTTTCTCAGGTATTAATAGATGGGATCGAGGATTCAAAAGAAAAAAAATTAATTATAGATGTGAAGAATGAGAATATGATTGCCTGGGATCAGAATAAGAAACCGGTAGCAATGATTCCAGATTTGATATGTATTTTAGATAAAAATGGTAATCCTATTACAAATGCTGATATAAAAGAAGAATTAGAAGTGATTGTTTTTGGAATAAAGAGTGATAAAAAATGGAGAAGGCCCATAGCATATAATATTTTTAAGGAAAATTTGAGGAGATTTGGATTTGATTTAACCTATATTCCTATAGAAAAATTGTACGAATAAGAGGGAATGCTGTCGTTAAGTAAATTGGTGAAGGAGTGAAAGTATGTCATTAAAAAAAATAAACAGAGAAGATTTAGAACCTCTTTTGGAAGGTTTAGCAATTTTTGGTACAGGTGGAGGTGGTTCGCCTAACTGGGGAAGGAAAATAATATTAAATGATTTTAAAAGGGGCAGAGAATATACCATTATTGATCCTGATGAAATAGAAGATGATGCTGTAGTAGTCAGCGGTGGAATTATGGGGTCAGTAAAAACGCTAGATAATGTAAATTTTGATGAGTTACTCGAACGCTGGGAAGATAATTTCGGACTGGAAATTGCTTTTAGGGAAATGGGAAAGGAATTAAGTAAGAAAATTGATTATATAGTTCCTTTTGAGATGGGGGGGTTGAATACTCCGGTTATTCTTTCGCTAGGAGCAAGAGTAGGAATTCCAGTAATTGATGGTGATGCATTAGGAAGAGCTGCTCCTGAAACCCAGATGACTTCTTTTACTGGTCATGGTATTTCTTTAACACCAATGCCTTTAATTGACCATGATGGAAACGTAGTAATAGTTAGAAAAGCTATAAATTCAGTTTATCCAGATCAGATTGGCAGATTTATTGTAACGCGGGGTGGAGGATTAGGAGCAAATAGTCATTATCCTATGAGTGGAAGGCAGTTAAAAAATAGCGTAATTCCTAACACAATATCTAGAGCAATAGAAATAGGCAAATCTTTAATTAACGCCCGTAATAATGGAGAAGATCCTGTGCGGGTATTCCGGAAAATAGTTTCTGGAATTAATATCTTTCACGGAAAGGTTACAGAGATTAACGAAGAAGAGGCAGAGGGATTTTATTTTACAAAAGTTAAGTTAATTGGCCTGGAGAAAGATAACAATAATAGTTGTGAAATTGTTATTAAAAATGAAACAATGACCTGTTGGAAAAACGGAAAATTACAGATAGTTTTCCCGGATTTATTATGTACGCTTGACCCTAAAACAGGTCGGGGAATAATGAGTGTAGAGTTAAAGGAAAATTTAGAACTAAAACTTGTGGCAATATCCTGCCATGAAAGATTAAGGAAAGCCTTAAAGCACCCTGATGGTAAATCTGCTTTTAGCTCTAAAAGATATGGACAGAATATAAAATATGTTCCACTGGAAGAATTACATTAATAATAAATTTATTTTAAAGAGGGGGAATAAATGAGTTTTAAGAATATAAAACAGGAAGAACTACACAAAAGTTTAACATTATTACAACCCAATATGCCATTCTTGGTTACTACACTCAATAAAGACAGCAGTATTAATATTGCTCCATTTAGTTGGGGAACTCCAATTTCACAATATCCCCCGATGATGAGTCTGGCATTGTTAAATAAACCGCAAAAGCAAGATTCTCTTAAAAATATTGAGAGGACAGGTGAATTGGTTTTTAATCTGATTGATATGAGCATTGCCGAAAGAGTTGTTGCAGCTTCGTATGAATATAATGAAAATGTTAATAAATTTGTAGAACTGAATTTTAAGCCAGTAATTTCTGAAAAAATAAAAACACCCGGAATAACCGAAGCAAGGGCTCATATCGAATGTAAAGTAAAGTTTTTAAAAGAAACAGGTGATCATATGTTAATTGTTTCAGAAATTATTGCCGCTTCTTTTAATCCAGATTATTACAGTGGGAATTTGCTTATCGATCTGAGAAAAACAAAACCGCTAATACATCTTGAGCAGTATACCAGAGAAGATGATCAGGTTCATGTGTTTATTGATACAGCAGGTTGTAAAGTTTTAGATATTCCATATAAAGAGAAGTTAGATATTTAATGCTTTGATAATGAATACATACTTATCATATTCATGATTTTATTTTTAATTTATAATTATGGGTATTCATGAAATCAATGGAACCAGATAAAGGAGGATTTTTCACTTCTACCCCCTGTTGAAATTAAATTAGTTTAAAAGAAACTTTTTAATGCTTTAAGGACTTCTAAATTATTATCAAGAAAGGGTTTATGAGGTGGAGAAATTTAAAAAATAGGTACTTGCTTAGTATTTTTACAGTAATGTTTTTTAACTTTGTAAATAGTACCTATGCCAAAGAAGGAGGTGGTAGTTTTTATAAAAATAACTTTGTTGAACAGATTAAGTTAAATTAAAATTATATGAGGAGAGGAAAAATGAATAAGAAAATATTAATTTTGGGTTTTACTGTTTTGTTACTTGTACTTTTCGGCGTATCCGCAATGGTAAGTGCTAAAGATTTTAAAGTAGGTATAAATAATTTCGGGCAAGCGAACTTTTTTGCTCGTATAGGTAGGGATGCTATGATTGATGAAATTAAAAAATTAGGTGGAACCCCTATTGATACCATTACAGCAAGTGTTCCTGAAAGAATGGATGCTATAGAAAACTATATATCTAAAGGTGTAGATGCTATTATAATTCAGGAAGGTGACATTAAGATGGTTGCCCCTGCTTTGGAAGAAGCTAAAAAACGAGGTATTATAATTGTATCAATGGGTGCCGGAATAGCAGATTTTGTTGATATTGTAGTGGAATCTAATGAATGGATCATGGGAGCAACAGCTGCCACAGAGTTAATGGGTAGAATAGATGGCAAGGGTAAAATAGTAGAAATTTATAATGATCTGGGTCAGATGATTAGGATGAGAAGAAAAGAATTACAAGCCGTAATTTCTGAATATCCAGGTGTTGAAATTGTCGCCGGATTTACTTATGCATGGCCCGATTTCTTTCCGGATGCAAAATCAAAAATGGAAGCTGTTTTGCAGGCCCATCCAGACATAGTTGGTGTTTTTGCAACATTTGATGGGGTAGGAGTCGCAGCTGCGCAGGCTATAAGGGAAGCAGGTTTACAGGACCAGATAGTTGTTGTCGGTATTGATGGTGACCCACAGGCATATGAGGAAATGAGGAAACCTGGCAGCCCATTTAAAGCAACAGTAGCCCAGGATCCTGATACAATGGCTAGAGTAGCGGTAAGGATGGCATTTAAATTACTTAATGGTGAAGAAATACCAAGAAGGCATATTTTTATTCCTGCAAAACTGGTCACCATTGAAAATTTACCTGAGCCCGGCAAAAGATTTCCAGATGAAGAATAATTAAAAATATAAGGTAGGGAAAAGGGGAATTCGCCTTTTCCCTACCTTATATTAATTACAGTTCTAGAGGGAGGAAGCGCAATGTCTTCTAATAATGTGAAGGAGGAAATACTATGCACGCAAAATTTGGGAAAAGAATTTAATGGTGTGTGGGTTTTGAACGGTATTAATATTGACCTGAAAAAAGGAGAAATCCATTCTATAGTTGGTGAAAATGGTGCAGGCAAATCTACCTTTATTAAAATACTATCAGGCGTTTATGCTCCCAGCGAAGGTGAAATTGTTATTAATGGTCAAAAAGTAAAATTTAATAATGTGAGAGAAAGTGAACAACTGGGAATAAGGACGGTTCATCAAGAAATTAATTTGATACCCTTTTTTAACGTTATGGAAAATATTTTTATCGGGATAGAATTAGAAAAAAATGTTATGCGAATTAATATACTTGACAAAAAGAAAATGGCTGAAAAGGCTGAAGAAGTACTCGATATACTAGGGGTAGAGCTAGATTTAAACAAATACATTTATAAATTGGATACGTCGATGCGAAGAATTGTACAGATAAGTAAGGTATTAGTTTATAATTATGATGTAATTATTTTTGATGAACCAACTACTGCATTGGATCATAGTGGACGGAGAAGATTACTGGAAGTTATTATGAATTTAAAAAAACAAGATTTAGGAATCATTTTTGTTTCACATAATATCGAGGAAGTACTGGAAATATCTGATAGAATTACTGTTTTTCGCGATGGTAAAAATATGGGGACGATGTTAAAAGAGGAGGCTACAGTAAAAAAAATAGTAAGCAAGATGATCGGTCACAAAAGTTATTCTGATTTTAAAAGAGAACCCGTTCAGGGTAAGCATAAAGTTATATTTGAGGTTAAAGATCTTAATACCGAAAAGCTTAAAGGTATTAATTTTAAAATTCATGAAGGTGAGGTTATAGGAATAGCCGGTATTATGGGTGCAGGTAAAACAGAAATCGCCAAGGCAATATTCGGAATTGATCCGGTTGAATCTGGCGAGTTTTATATTAATGGGGAGAGATATGAACCACAACCAAGTAAGTCAGTTAAAAAAGGCATTGCATTAATTCCTGAGGAAAGACAGGAGCAGGGTTTGGTTTTAAATATGGATGTGAAAAAAAATATATCACTTGCATATCTTGACCAGTGGAGCAGAGCAAATGTAATAGACCTTGAAGCTGAAAAAAATACTGCTGAAAAATTAATTGAATATTTGAAAATTAAAACAACTGGCCCCTTGCAGATAGTAAAATTTTTAAGTGGAGGAAATCAACAAAGAGTGGTTATAGGACGGTGGCTTTCCGGTGATTTTTCTCTGGGGATATTTGACGAGCCTACAAAAGGTATTGATGTTAAAGCCAAGGAGGATATATATCATCAAATAGATGAATTAGCTCATAAAGGAAAAGGAATTATTTTTATTTCTTCTTTTTTACCCGAATTGATTAATGTTACTGACAGGATAATAGTGATGAAGAATGGTAAGGTTGTAGATGAATTTGATCCCAGACGAAATACAGAGGCTGAAATTATGATTGCTATGTTAGGAGGTAATAATAATGAATAACAAAGTAAATAATACTATATCCTGGTTTGAAGTACTCAGGAAATACGGAACAGTAATTGGTGCTGCATTTATATTTATTATATTCTCATTGGTAGTTGATAGGTTTTTTACCTTCGGAAACCTGTTTATGTTATTGAGACAAATGAGTATGTTGACAATTATTGCTTTTGGTTTTACTTTTGTAATGGCTGCAGGTGGTTTTGATATGTCGATTGGAAATGCTGCCGGATTAGTAAGTGTGGTATTTGCAATTGTTTTAGTTAATACTTCAAGTTTCTGGCTTTCATTTCTGGTTGCATTAGGAATAGGGCTCTTTGTTGGTCTAGTAAATGCTATCCTTGTGGCATATATTAATCTGCCTGATTTTATCGGTACTTTTGCTGTGGGCTCGATTGCCTATGGTATTAAAATGTTGATTACAAAAGGTAATCCGATTTTCTTTATGAATCCTCCTGAAATATTTACATTTATTGGGCAGGGTTACATTGGGCCCATTCCTTTTCCGGTAATATTAATGTTAGTATTTCTGGTAATCACAATGTTTGTTTTAAGCAAAACTAAACTAGGAAGAAGAATTTATGCCATTGGGGGCAACCCTGTTGCTTCAATGTATGCAGGTATAAATGTAAAATGGTACCGGATGATAACCTTTTTATTATCAGGCTTAAGCGTATCTATTGCTTCTGTAATAATGACTTCAAGATTAAATTCTGGTCAGCCTTTAGCCGGAGAAAATTTTTTATTAGATGTTATTGCTGTTGTATTTTTAAGTGCTACAATGTTTGGTGAGGGTGAACCAAATGCAATGGGAGCTTTTGTCGGGGCATTAATAATAAGTATGCTTAATAATGGTTTAACCATGTTAAATGTCCCTTATTATTTTCAGTACGTTACTAAAGGTGTAGTTGTAATATCTGCAGTTATGTTAGCTGTTGTGCTGGGGCAGAGGTTGAGGGTTAAATTTTAATCTGGATATTTTTTGAGGCTTAAATTAGCTGATATTTAATAAATACATAAATATAATAAAGTTCAAAGATTATTTAGATATTTTTAGAGAAAAAAAGGGGGGGAAATATGAATTCTAGAGAAAGAGCACTAAAGGCTTTGAACCATCAAGAACCTGACCGTGTTCCCATCGATATTGGTGGAACTTCATGTACCACCTTGGTAGAACCGGTTTATCAAAAATTATTGGGAAAATATCACATCAAGAATAAAGATTATGGAATTATCCATTCAGCAATGAGAAGTATCAATATTAATGAGGAAGTTAAGGAATTGCTGCACAGCGATACTGATATTATGTGTGTCAATGAACCTTCCGGCGGCCGGATTGAGATGACAGAATATGGTTTCATCGATGAATGGGGAGTCAAGTACCGTCGATCAAAAGTTGGAAATGATTTTTATTATGATATTTGTGAAAATCCACTGGCTGGTGCAGAGCTTGATGATTTGGAAAAATACTCCTGGCCTGACCCTCATGATACGGAAAGATACAAAGGATTAAAAGAAAAGGCAAAAATATTGGCTGAAAAAGACCGGTTTGTTTTGGGAAATATCCTTGAATCATCCATTTTTGAAGTAGCCTGGTACCTGAGGGGATTTCAGGAATTTTTAATCGATATCATTAGTAATAAAAAATTTGCCCATGCCTTGCTGGAAAAGATTACCTTCATTCAAAAAACCATTTATGAAAGATTTCTTGAAGAGGCAGGTGATTATATTGATATGGTATTTATCGCTGATGACCTGGCAACTCAGGAGAATTTACTTTTTTCTCTGGATCTGTATCGGGAGATGATTAAGCCTTATCAAAAGGAATATTTTAAAGTTAAAAAGAAAAATGATTTAAAACTCTTGTACCATTGTTGCGGAGATGTTTATCCTTTACTGGATGATTTAATCGAAATAGGGGTTGATGCGATTAATCCGGTTCAGATTTCCGCAAGGGAAATGGATCCTGCAAGACTTAAGAGGGATTATGGTGATCAAATATGTTTTTGGGGAGGAGTAGATACCCAGAATGTTCTGAACGCTACAAATCGTGATTTTATTATCAGTTCGATTAAAAAAGTAATGGATATATTTGCTCCGGGTGGTGGTTTTGTTTTGACTAGCGTTCATAATATCCAGAGTGATGTCCCGGTAGAAAATATAAAAACCATGATCGATTGTGCTCTATCTTTTGGAAAATATTAGAACTGAAAATATCTGAAAAATACGTCTATGTGTGGGGAATATTAGAAGTATTCTGATATTCACCAAGGAAACATTGATATAAGATTCAGTTATGGTTTAGTCTTTATAGCTGGAAATAATTTTATTAATTCGGGAGGAAATTGTGAGAATAGAAGAAATTAGACAAATGGGTTCTGAAATTGGACAATGGTTAAAGATGCGCGGTTATCCTATTGGTATTAAGCTTTTAAAAAGCAAAGATGAAATACCCGAAGGTGTTATAGTACCTAAAATAGATCTCGGATATAAATTAGCATTATGTCAGGCTTTATCTGGAGTGAACCCCTCAGGCTAGACACTTTAAGTCTTAACGCACCAGGTATTCCCGAGAGCTATTCTTGACCAATAACCTCTCATATTCCTCTGGAGGTCGATAGCCCAAAGAGGAATGCAGCCTCTTCTTATTATACACATCTTCAATAAAATAGGGAATCCTCGAATTGCCTCATCAAAAATCTAAATGAAAAAGTATCGATGCCTCATATAAAAATCTAAATGAAATTATTTTAATTATAGCCTAATCTCCTCTATATTTAAAGATAGAAAATTATCTTTAGATAGAGAGGAGGTAGAAGGGATGTTAACTATGGGGCAGAAAAAGGCCATAACCAAAGAATTAAGAGATCGATATCAAAGATTATCTAAAAAAGAAAAAACTATCTTCTTAAATGAATTTATACAGCTTACCAGATATAACCGCTGTTACGCCTATCAAATTCTAAATGTAAAAAAAGAAAAAGTATTAGGCTATCTAAATATAGCAGGTAAAAGAATAAAATATGTAGTGGATAAGAGGAAAATCAAAAGGAAGAAAAAAAAGATCTATGATCAGGAAGTTTTTATATCTTTAAAGGAAATCTGGAAAATATGTGATTATATCTGTTCCAAAAGACTAGCCCCCTACTTAAAAGAGATTATCCCGGTATTTGCAGCTGAAAAGAAAGATAACTAAATTGCAAAACAGGCTTCTTAAATTAAATACTCTAAAGCAGGAGGTAAGAGAAGATCTAGATAAAAAGGAGGAACCTTAAAATAAATTCCAGAAAAAATCTATAAAAATACTTGACAATATAACTACATGTATAGTATTATTTGACTATAAAGTTCAAAATAATTCATACTTATTCATAATTATTAAAATTGAGTTTAATATTATTTATTACTTAAAGGGGAGCCCCAAACTAAATGGAAATAAGGGAAAAGATTGATAATAGTAAATTAAGAGTGAAATCAGAAGAAAAATCCCCCATTCCAATAGTAGATTTGCTACTAAAAAAGATAAAGGACATTTCACAAAAAGAAAAAATTAATTATACTTTATTTGCAGTTTGTCCCAATTCAGAAAATGTTCTTAAAGCTGCACTTCGTGCAGC
>Ga0307380_10002025_pt1 | contig 29084 bp, 23 predicted proteins | sample UN3MG_FD_202239 | JGI IMG/M metagenome (GOLD analysis project Ga0307380, IMG submission 202239) | Soil microbial communities from Risofladan, Vaasa, Finland - UN-3 | ecosystem: Environmental > Terrestrial > Soil > Coastal area > Acid sulfate soil | place: Finland: Risofladan, Vaasa | collected... | reverse complement strand
ACCTGGCCCTGGCCAGTCCGGGAAAACTTCTGGCAGTTTCTATGAATTCGGGAGTGATATCGTACCCTGTAAACTCCCAGTGTGGAAATTCCTTAAGCAGAGCATAGATAAACTCGCCGTTGGCACAGCCCACATCTGCCACTCTTAAGGCGCGCTTGACATCAACAGCTTTTTTGATCCTCGAGATAATAAACTTGAAATCCTCTTTGGTCTTTTCGTACCTGTCTGTCTTCGAGTACGGGCTCAGAGCAGGGAAAGGCCTGTACTTGGCTGCCTTTCTTTGCATGTATTCCCTGAAATCCAGGTATTCATTATAGGAAACGAGTGCAGCTCGCGTGGCGCCTTGCTGCTCAATGACAATCTGCTCGCCTTCTTTATTAAGCTTGTCCAATGCAGGACCCAGGTTCTGTTTCAGATCTGCAACACTCAGAGTCTTCATCAAGGGCCTCCAATTTATTCAAAAGAAATATTTTTTCTTTGAAAACGAGAAAACACTCTCAACAGAAGTTCAATGTGGGAAACGATCCAAGCGATACTCCAGAAAATAGATATCTTCTATCCGGGCAATGCTTCTGCAGCAAAAAGGCTTTCAAGTTCAAGAGGTATATTTTCAATCAATTTTTGTCAATCTCCCTGCTTCTTGCCAGTTCCGTTCAAGGAATTTGCCAATCAAGTGACTGGTATCCGCTTCAGATGGAAGAGGCTATCCACGATGCCGTTCAATCCAGCCTCAGCCGTAGGGTAGCAAATGATTCCATCTTTCTTGAGCATCTCCATTACCAGATCTGAGTAGCGGAAATCGAACCCTTCAGGATAAGAGTAAAATTTTTTCGATAGTAAATTGTGAATGAAGCTCCCGAACAAAATAGGCATGATGAGAGGTCTCAGTTGTGAGAACAACTATTTTCATTTTTCTTCCTCAGCCTGGAGCATATCCGGAGTGATCGGCTCTCCCTGGCTGACCGGCCTGGCAAGCAGTTTGCCAAGCACGACATGTTCTTTCCCCGGAGGCAGTCCATTCCCCGGACGGACCCAGGTAATATCTTGCCAGCTCAGCCTGGTCCCTTGAGGCAAGTCTTGTGCGGCGGCGATTGACCTGCGCAAGGAGTTGACCATCTCATTTTCGCATTCCTGGAGTACTTTCTCCCCTGAACCCAGCATGCTTGAAACATTTTTTACTCTTTGGACCAGGAGGGTCATCTCGTTTGGATCTGCTGATAACTGATGGTCCCGGAAAGCGGAATAATTTTTGTCCTTGGTAAAATGTTTTTCTATAATGCGGGCCCCAAGAGCCGCGGCTATGGCTGGGGCTTCTAGACCCATGGTATGATCCGAATAGCCCACCGTGCAGTTCAATTTCTCTTTTAGATAACTTATGGCGGAAAGGTTCGCCTGGTCCAAGGGAACCGGGTAACTGGCCACACAGTGGAGTACAGCCAGCTCCTGGTTTATGCCCTCCCCGTCCCAGATACGCTCGATCAGGGATTTTACATATTGAATCTGAGCCAGACCGGCCAGACCGCTCGAAACTATTACCGGCTTACCGAATGCAGCGACCCGCTCGATCAGGGGATAAAAAGTGTTGTCACCTGATGCGATCTTAAACGCTGAGACAATGGAACTCAAAAACTCTGCGCTTCCCAGATCGAAAGGCGTGGCCAAAAAAAGCAAACCTGCCTCTTTGGCAAACCGGCTTAGTTTCTCGAATTGGGAGTAAGTCAATTCAAAAGACTTTAGCTGGGCAAAGCGCTTCTCCAGTTTGGGGCTGATCAAATACTCAGCGCGAATGACCTGGAACTTGACAGCCCGGGCGCCGGTTTCCGCTGCCAGGCCGATCAGCTCCTCAGCCAGGGTGTAACTGCCCTCGTGGTTATTGCCGATTTCAGCGACAACCAGGACTTCTTTTTGGGTGTTAAATTTATCTATTATCATGAAGAAACACTTTGGGATAATTGAGTTTGCAAAATTGAATCTCTCACAGTAAGCAGCTTATCGTATCTTTTGATTTCCTCGAAAAGGGGTTCTCCGCTGTCTTCGAAAACAGCCTCGGTGATCCACAGGCACTTGTCCTGCGCGCAAACCAGAAGGCCGCGTTTTGCTGATTTGATATAAACCCGTCCCGGCTCTCCATAATATTCGAAATTGTATAGCTCCGAGGACAAGAGTTTAACTTTTCGTCCTTTGAAAAAAGTGAAAGCGCATGGATATGGATCCGTAAGGGCTCGAACGCGGTTGTGAACCTGTTCTGCCGTGCAAGTGTCCCAGAGGATAAAACCATCTTCAGGGAAGCGCAGCGGATAATAAGAAGCTTCGTCTTTATTCTGGGGCTGGGGGATGCATTCGCCTTTCTCGATCCGGGCGAGCACCTCGAGCAGCATTAGCGGGAACTGCTGGTCTGCAGTTTTGTGTAAATCCCGGATGGTATTATCCGGGGAGATCGGGAAAGTCCGCTCGGCTAATATGTCGCCGGTATCGACTCCGGCGTCTACTTTGATCACCGACAGGGTAAAAGAGGGCTCTCCATTGATGAGCGCCCAGTTCAAAGGGGAGGAGCCACGGTATTTCGACAGCTTTCCCGCATGCAGATTGATTGTCATCAATTTGGGGATCTCAATAATGTTCTGCTTTAAGATTTTACCATAGCCGCCCAGGATAAAGAGATCGGGAGTCCTCGCTTTGAGAGCGCGCTCGACTTCCGGAGCATTAGGATCTTCAGGCAGTAAGGTTTTCAAACCCTCTTTCCGGGCCGACTCGACTACAGAACCATACCACTGCCCTTTTTTTTCAGGATGGCCAACAACTAGATCGATGTTATGGCCTTTTTCAAGCAGGGCATGAAGGCAACTAAGCCCTCGATTGCCTTTTCCCCAAAAAATGATCTTCATTTATAACTTCCTTGTACCAGTTTATGTATTCGACGAAACCCTTTTCAAGAGGATATTGTGGGTCATATCCCAGCACCCGCCTGGCTTTTTCAACCGAAAGAGTGCCGCGGCTGGGTGTCAGATCGTCTTTGGGCAGATATCTGATTTCAGCCCCCGGAAAATGCTCTTTTAAAATACCCACCATTCCGGCGATTGAATGCGATTTTCCATAAGTCAGGTTGAAAATTTCGTTCCTGGAATTCTCGTTCGTCAATATCTTGACCACTCCCGAAACCAGGTCTTCTATATAGGTGAAATCGAGACGGTCCGAGCCATCACCGTTGATTGAGATTTCCGCACCGTTCATTGCGTTTTCAATAAAAATCTGTCCCACCCTGCGGCTCACGCAGCGTGGGCCATAGAGCGCTGAAGGGCGCACAATGGTAAAGGCAAGATTAAAAACCTGGTTGTAAGCGATAACCAGCTTTTCACCGGCGTATTTCAGGGCTCCGTAAATCCCGAGCGGTTCGCAGACTGTTTCCTCGGTCACTGACTCGGTTTTGAAATTTCCATAGACCATGCTGGAGGAAAAGTAAATGAAATGTTCTACACTGGTATTCCTGGAACCATCCAGGGCATTTTCCAGGGTTCGCAGACTGTGATCGAAAGTTGAATATGGATCTTTATTGGACTTGCCTGCATGGGCTACTGCAGCAAGGTGAATCAGCGCATCGGGATTAAACGTATTAATAACTCTGCACAGCCCGTGGTAATCTCTCGCGTCGAGCTCATTGAGCGGAATATCGCTATTCTTCAAGAGATTCAGACGCTGCCTGATTATTTTCAGATACAGGTCCGCATTAGGCTCGACACCGAGCTGTTTCTTGAAACTGTAATAGTTATTGATATTCAGGCTGTCGACAATCAAAACCTCTGCATCCAACTCCTTAAATTTCAGCGCCAGGTGATGTCCGATAAAGCCTGCGCCTCCCACCAGAAGAATCCGGCGGCCCGATAACTCTTTCATTTACTTGACCTCCATTATAGCAGCTTTAATGGTCTCAAGGATGTAATCAATATCTTCCGCATCCACATGCGGGCCCACAGGCAGGGCAATAGAGCTTACACTGATCCTCGAGGCGACCGGACAGCAGTTCTCCGGGTAACCGTATTTATTTCTGTAATATGTCATTTCAGGTACCGGCCTGGGATAATAGATGCTGGTACCCACGCCGTGTCCTTTGAGATATTCGATAATTTCAAGGCGTTTTTTCTGCAAGGGTTCTTTAAGCATAACCGAATGGCAATAATAGCTGCTTTGATACTGGCCATGACTAGAGGAGAAGAGCTCCAGCTCCTCGATCTCCCTGAGGCCCCGGCTGAGCATTTCGTAATTTTCCCGGCGCTTTTTCAGGAACTCCGGGACTCTTTTCATCTGTTCGAGCCCCAGAGCCGCTCCGATCTCGTTAAGGCGGTAATTGAAACCCAGCCCCTGCACATCGTACTGCCCGGGAATGGCTCTCTCGGCAACCACGTTCCGGTCAATGCCGAATGCCCGCTGCCTGGCGATTTCACTCGCCACCCGAGCATGCTTGGTGATCAGCATTCCACCCTCGGCAGTGGTGATATGCTTGACCGGATAGAATGAAAAGCAGCCTGCATCACCGTGAAGGCCCAGATGAATTCCCTTATAACAGGCCCCGATCGCCAGCGCGCAGTCTTCCACCACGAACAGGTTATGCTTTTTTGCTATCTTACACACACGATCCATGTCAACCGGCATCCCGAGATAGTGGACCACAGAAAGGGCCCTGGTGTTTTCGGTAATAGCGTGTTCGAGCTTCTCGAGGTCGAGATTGCCGGTATTTATCTCGGAGTCGACAAAAACCGGTTTCGCTCCGCAGTATTCCACTGCATGGGCAGTGGCCACATGCGTTTGCGCTGGAACAATGACCTCGTCTCCCCTGCCCAACCCAAGATAAAAATAACACAGGTGTAAAGCCGCAGTACAGGATGCCGTAGCTATAGAATGATCCGCGCCGGTAAACCTGGCAAAGGCCGCTTCGAATTCCTTAACCCGCGGACCGTGGGTCAGAACAGGTCCCCTGAGCACCTCCATAACAGCCGCGCGCTCCTCATCACCGATTACCGGCCAGCCGAAAGGTATGGTTCTCACCGACTGTCTCCTAGAAATACTTAACTTTTAGAGATTTTTGCTTTTGGGCGGATTTCTCGATGGCCAGACAAACCGACATTGTCTGGAAAATATCTTCCACCGTAACCTCCGCCGGTGAACCTTTCAATATCGACTCGATAAAGCTGTAGATCAAATCCCCCTTATGGGCGGGCTTGTAAAGCGCTGTTATCTTGCGAAAATCGCGCTCCGGGTCCCTTTTTTCGAAAAGCATGCCGTAATCGAAAGCATTCTGGAATGTGGCCTTAGTACCGTAGAGTGACAGGTTGTGAAAATGCGGGTACACGCAGCCGAAATTCGTGGTAACCTTGCCTACCATTCCAGACTGGAATTTCAACAGGCAGGCCACCAGGTCGTTGTAGCGAAAACCCGTGTCCTGGGTGACGATATTATTTCCATAGGCTGAAACCTCGACCACCTTATCCCCGGTGATCCACAGCAGAAGATCGATGATATGGATCGCTCCCCCATGGACCACCGAATAAAAATCAATCTTGCCGCGCCAGCCCTCTGTTATTTTTTGCAGCCTGCCGTAGTTGTAATCCCCCTCCACATAAAACAGTACACCCAAATCACCATTGCCAACCATCTCGCGCAGGAGCCTGAACCTGGGAGACATGCGCAGGATCAGATTGGAAGATATTTTAAGCGCGGGATTCTGGAGCAGCAGGGAGCGAATCCTTTCCGCCTGATATTCATAGAGGCATAACGGTTTTTCCGCAAATACATGCTTCCCGTTTTTGAGCGCCCTTTCCACCTGTTCGAAATGATAATTATCGTAAGAAGCAACTGACACTACATCGATTTCCCCGTCTTCGAGCAACTCCTCGGCCCGACTTACAGCCTTCAGATGGGGATATTTTTTTCTAGCCAGCTCGATTTTTTCTTCCGAAAAGTCGCAGAGTGCCACTACCTCACAATGCGGGTGTTTTTCATATCCTGCAATATGCTGCTCCCCGACTCCCAGACCGATAATACCCGCTTTCAATTTCTTCATGGCTTGCGCCCTTGCTTCTGATAACTTAAATAAAGTCGAAAAATCTCCGACAGGTCGTATTCCCAGTGTGGCCTGTCCATTGCGGCCAGAATAGCGCTGAATGTCTGGAGATCCTCAAAGGTATCGACCGCCAGATGAATACCTTTAAAATCCTGCCCGGCCTGGATATTGTAGATCCTGAATCCGGAAGGATCCCGGTAGAAAAACCTGGTTACATGCTCGAGGTCATCATTCTCCTGCATGAGCGGATAAGTCTCGAGATAAGTCTCGCTGCGTATCACCTCTACCGATTGTCCCCTGGGGAAAGTGCGTTGTAAAATGTTGGTTACCAGATCGTAATCGCCCTCCCGGTAGATTTCGACTGCCTTGTCGACCAATCTCTGGTCTAATAAAGGGCTGTCAGCACTCAGCCGGACAAAAGCATCAAACCGGTATTTATCCAGAACTTCTTTAAACCGTCGAGCCACATTCAAATGCGGCCCACGATAACAGGCAAGTCCGGTCTTATTACAGTATTCGGCTACTGCTTGGTCTCTTTTATCAACTGAGGTGGCGATTACGATTTGGTCAAGATTTCTACACTTTTCAAGCCTTTCAATAAGATAAGACATCAAGGGTTTTCCGGCCACCAGACACATGACCTTGCCGGGCAACCTCTGCGAGCCCATCCGGGCCTGTATTATAGCACCAATTGGCAATCAGGCATTCCTTTCAGACATTTTTCTTGGATCCCAAATATGCATATTTCGACTGATAATATTGGTTAAAGATGTGTAAGAAATGTGGATTGTCAAAATAACAGTTGGCGCATACCGGAATTGTCGAAAAATCTTTCTTAAGATGTAAGCTTCTCAGATTAACGTATTTATCAGAATTCCATATCGTTTTCAAGGGAACTTCATTGATGTTACCCAGATCAAGCTCATCCAACACATCACGGCAGCAAGGCTTAACGCTTCCATCCCAGGAAATTGTAACATTTTTCCATAGGTCTTTACATGTGTTTTTCCTAGTGTGACTTTCTCCGCCAGGCAGGTTTTTGATTATTTGCAAAACTTTATTTTTAGCGAAATAATCATTTTCTACAAGTCCATGCCAATAGTTAAGCAGGTGAAGTATTATCATCCCGCTGTTTCCGAGTATCGGGGTAAAAATCTTGTAAAATAAATCAATTTGATTGTAATTATCTTTCTGCAATGTCACTTTTACCTTTAAAATGCATGGACTTCCCAACTCTTCGTTAACTTCAGCAAAGTTCTTTAAATTCTGGACTAAAATGTCAAAATCACCACCTCTTCTAAGTTTGTTATATGTCTGACTGTCAGCTCCATCCACTGAAACACGCATCTGTTTAAGACCTGCTTCGATCAACTTTCTTGAGAGATCTTTTGTCAATAGTTGTCCATTTGAAAGAATATTTACATTTAAGCCTTTATCTGAAGCGTATTTTACACAATCGACAATTCTTGGGTGCAATAATGATTCACCACGATTGTGCAGTCCTACATTTCCCATTCTCGGGTTCAGTTCAATAATCTGATCCACAGCCTTACGAAACGTATCAAATTCCATAAAGCCTTTATGACCCATCTTTTCATTATTAAAACAAAATTCACAACGCAGATTACAACGATTTGTCAATTCGATTAACGCGCTTACAGGAGGACTGTCTGTTACGGCTTCATAATTTTTCTCTTTTTTTAAAAACCTTTTTCCTGTGTCATAAAGGTATCTGCCGGCTAATTTGGAAAATTTGTACAAGTAACCAATGCGCATAATAATACCTTTCCATATATAAGATAATCCTTAGCTCAGGCCGGATAGAAATTCTTTTCTATTTCTTTTCTTCTCCGGGCAGAGGGATATTACATTCTGTTTAACCTGTAAACAGTTGTATTATTAAATATGCATCTGTGTGGTCAATATTTTAAGACGCCTTTTAACCACCTCTGCCCAGCGAGAGGGTTGAAAGATCAAACGGACAAGCCGTTCCACGAATAAATAACTCGGTAGTAAAAAATCCGGGGACCAACTGGGAAACCATTTTGGCGCCCAGGCTTCACGTTTAGCCTTTTCTCTAAGTTCAATAAGCTGAGTATCAGTTAATCTTGTCATATTCAAACGAAATTCTGATGCATTTCCCAGTGAAGAAAAAAAACTATCTTTGCTGCCGTATTTTTCTTCTATCCGTTTCTGAACTTCAGGCTGATAATATAGTTCACATCCTGGATACGGAGTGGCAAAATGGAAGCCACAGGCTGATTTCCACTTACGATTTTTTCTGATCCAGCGGATAGTTTCCTTGATTGTATCTTTTGTTTCGCCTGGCATGCCAATCACAAAATTAAGGCCTGCGGAAATGCCTGCTTTCCCGGCATTGGATACTGCAATCGATGCCTGCTGGGGAGAGGCGTTTTTTTTCATTTCTTTAAGGATTTTCGGGCTGCCGCTTTCGATACCAAAATTTGCAAAGACACAACCTGATTGCCGTAAGATTCTTGCAAACTCTTCATCAAAATTATCCACCCGGCTGCTAGCTCCCCATGGAGCATCGAAACCTCTTTCAATTAGTTTCGTAGCAAATTCGATTGATCGCTTGCGATTGGCGTTAAAACATTCATCCATAAAACCATAGGAGTCCACCCCATAGTTAGAACGCAGGAAAGCGATTTCTTCCAGCACTAAATCTAAGGATCGATAACGGATTGTTCTACCAGCCATCCGCCAGCAAAAAGTACATTGGTTGGGACATCCTCTGCTCGTAATGAGAGGTGCGCGCCGCTTGGCATCGAGTCCCATATTACGGAACATTGCTCCGTAATTATGCATATATATTTCGGTTGGAAATAAATCATAGGCAGGCATTGGAAACTGATCAATATCTCTCTCTATTGGTCTCGGCTTTGTTCTTACCAGCTTCTCATTCTCAACATAGCTTATCCCTAAAATTTGAGAAAAATCTGCTTGTCGAGCCTCTATCGCTTTACACAATTCGAGAAAAGTTATTTCACCCTCAGCATGAACGCAGTAATCAACCTGCATATTCTTAAAAATTACATCAGGTTCTATGGTAACACCACCTCCTAAAACAATCTTTGCATGTGGGAATTGCTCTCTTAAAGCCGGTACTATTTTTTTGATATTATTGTAAACAGTGATTAAGCCACCAAGGCCAATAACACTCACATCCTTGATCTTCCTCAGCTCTCTTAACATTTGGTTAATCGAAACTCTTAACGCATTCTTGTCGTAAACATGGATCTCGTGCCCTTCCTGCACCATGACGGCAGCAATAATTGCCAGGCCTACAGGCAAAACCTGAGGAGGGGAATTTTCTCTTATTTCAGGATTTATTAATAAAATTTTCATCGCCTAAATTCTGCTTAATTGACAAAACAAATTGTTAAGATTTGAAGATTAATGAAAGATGATAAAATCACTCGAGAGGTGTTTTGGTGTATAAATCAAATTTTTTCTCTTTCCAGAATTCTTTGCATTTCTTCCTTTTTCAAAGGGTACGAATCATCGTTGCTGGTGTATTCGAAGTCATCAGCAACTGGCTCACTGCCTGTTTTCCGGGCATATTCGACCACATTGGTGTAATCTGGAAGTACTACGTAATAATCCTTAAATTTGACTGTCTGGCGAGCCTCATGTCTTGAGATCAATATCTCATCTATCTTCTCACCCGGCCTGATTCCGGTTACCTCCACCTCACATCCCGGCGCCACAGTTTCTAAAAGCTCGGTCAGCTTCATTGTCGGGGTCCGGGGCACGAATATTTCGCCTCCCTGCATGTCCTGTAAGCGGGCGAGCACGAAATCCACCGACTGGTCCAGGGTTAACCAGAATCTCGACATCCGGGGGTCCGTAATTGTCACCTTACCGCTTTTACTCATCTCCCTGATTACCGGTATCACACTTCCCCGGCTGCCAATGAGATTGCCCATTCGGACACAGGCGAAACGGATATTGTACTCCGACATGTAATAGTTGGCGGCGATAAACAGCTTGTCAGCGCATAATTTGGTTGCCCCGTAATGATTGAGCGGGTTCACCGCTTTATCCGTGCTTGTAGTTATCACTCTGTCAACGCCCGCCTCGCAAGCTACCTCGATCACATTTTGCGTGCCCAGAATATTTGTCTTCACATACTCGAATGGGTTATATTCCGCCTGGGGTACCTGTTTCAGAGCAGCCGCATGAATAATCGCATCCACCCCATGAGCGGCTTCCAGCAATCTCCTCCCGTCCCGCACATCGCCAATGACGAATCTCACTCGGCCATTATTGAAGTGCGACATCATTTTAAACTGTTTGCTCTCATCACGGCTGAAAATGATCAGCTTTTTCAGATCGTATCTGCGGTAAAGGGCCTGACAGCAACGCTGGCCAAACGAACCGGTACCCCCGGTTACCAGAATAGTTTTACCATTTAAATCCATCATAAGACTTCGATATTCACTCCATGGCAGATGACTGAAAAGTTTATTAATAAAAATACGAGAACAGGAAGATAAAAAAAGTCAAGTTACAATGAAATTAACAAAGCAATTTTTGTACCGAATATCCCTATCTGAGATGTGATTTAGCAGATAGATGAAAAAAACCAGGATTTAAGTTTTCCAACATCTTTAAACCACGATTACTTTTTTTCAAAGAGTAGACAAAAATATGCTCTCAAAATACTCGCGGTATTACATACGAATTATTAAACAAGATTCAGGATATTTCCCAATGCCCAGGCTTTAAATAAAATGCTGAATGAAAAGCTATTCCGGGCTTGAGATTATAAATGTTTAATAAATTTCCCTAGAAGCGGGTTTATTTCTGTCAGCTTAGCTTTATCCTGTTCACTGAAAATCCTCAGTAACCTGAAAAAAAACAAAACCAAGACCAAAAACACCACGCCTTCAAAAAACAACCCCCTTATTCTTTCTGCAGCAATCCAAATCGTAGGAATTGCGGCAAGCGAAAGTCCGAGTATCAGGCGGATTACAAAATCAAAGGGATAGAAAAAGCCCACCTTGCGCCAGAATATCACTGCCAGCATAAGATGAGCAAAAAGAACACTGAAAGAAGTAGCTATCACGGCACCCACCGCTCCAATTAAAGGAATAAGGGCCAGATCCAAAAACATGTTCAACAGACCGCTCAAAATCATTATGTTCAGGACTGTTCTCTGCTTGCCGAGGACAAGTAAACCATGGATGTTCAATGATGGGCCAAGTAACATTGTAATAGTGTGGATGGAGACAAAAATATAAAACATCATTATACTTTCCTTAACTACAGCGGTATACAATATATCAATAATCTCACCTGCGTTAGCTATGGTAAAAGCCATTACCGGCATAATTGTAATTAGATTTATCTTCATAAGTTTAGTCCAATTTTCACACAATCCTTTTGCTCCCGAAACCGTATAACTTTCTGATATACTGCTTAAAGTCAATAGCCCTGTACCTTGGGCAAAAAATTCAATTTTGTTATTCAACTCAAAAGCAATATTATAGCATCCAACAGAGGCCAGGGGGATTTTAAACAATCCCATCAAACTGATATCTGTCTGTTTGCCAAGTGCATAGGAAAAAACATTCTGCAGCCAGACATTCAAGCTGTAAGAACGGACAGGCTTAATGTCCAGGACTTTTGCCTGAGCTTTTACTGCCCGGGGCAGGCGGAAATATTCCGCGGATATATAAGCGAGAACCGCCAGAGAAATCGCGGTGGGGATAATTGTGGCCCACAACAGTCCTGCGATCCCGAACCCGAATCGCAAAGCCAGGTAGATCAGGGCAAGATTAAGCGCCTGAGTGAATATCCCCAGCTTGACTACTCCCCTGGTATGGACTTTAGCCGTGAAGATGCTCTTGAAAACTGCGGTAAAATACTCCAGTCCAATTACCAGGATCCCCAACCTGATATAGGAAACCAGATCAGTCACCTCGAAACCCAAAGCGATCAGGGGAGCGCCGAAAAAGAGTACCAGAGCCGTAATGCCGAAATAAAGCAACCTTTTGGCAAGAATATAGCGCAAAAGCTGACTGACCTTACCCTGTTCTTCCTCCCGGGCGAGAAACTTTGGCAGGTAAGTGTTGATAGTAACTTCATGGCCGAATGAAATGCCGAACTGGACCAGCTTGATCACGCTCAAAACAATAGCGTAAGCGCCGTATTTATCCACTCCGAGAAGCCGCACCACCAGAACCGATCCCAGGACCATCATTACGACGCCGGCTATTTTGCCGATTATATGCCAGATATAGCTCTGGAAAAACCGCTGGGATAATTTCACCGGGTGTCCTTTTTGTATTGTTGCATTGTATCTTAAGACAAAGGTCTCTTCTATGCTCAAAGCCTTTCAGGAAAACAGGCTCAATCCAATCGGGGCAGTTTGTATCCGATCTGTAAGCCCTTTACGGCAAAAGGCAAGCCGAATATACGACTGAACTCCAGTTCAACTACTTCCCGTTCAAAAACCGTACCGCACCAGACGAGATCATATCCGGCGGCACTTGTATTCTTGTCTCTTGGCAGGGAATGGAATTTATCCGCGGACAATAAAGAGGTAAATTCAGATGGCCCGTGCTCTCTGGAATAACTGTTCTGCAACCAGTATTCTCAACTATTCCCACCCGGGTGAGCGCCTAGTCAAGCAGATCATCTTCCGGCTTAAAATCGGCTTCGATTGTCAGGTATCCCTGTTCTTCCCATCTTTGAAGGTTCAGCTCCTTAATCGCGCAAGTTATTGCCTGTTTCAGCACTCCGCTCACCAGCCCATGCAATTCTTTAAGCACTCCGGATATACCACGCACTCTTCTTTCCGCCAATGAAACGAGAGCCTCAACCGCCGCCTCTTTATCTTCTTCTGTGGCCAGCGACGAATTACGGATTATCTCGGCCAGAAAACTCACGCTGCGTCTCGTGCCGACTTTGCCCAGAACCCTGATACACTCTGAGCGGACCTCTCTGAAAGCCAAGTCTCCTCTCTTAAACAGGTCCACGATATGCCTGGCGATAGGCTTTTCGCAATATTTACTCTCTAGCTGGGACAATCCTTCCAGGGCGATATGTGCGATCTCGGGTTTGCCCTCTGTAACCAACAACATGAGCGGCTCCGCAAGCTCATCCCCCTCCTCGATCCAGCCGATGCTGAAAACAGCCTGCCGCAGTTTTTCGGGATCGGCCTCATCAATGCGCAACTTGATATATTCCAATATTTTTTCGTGCTCGCGGTCACTCAGCGGCTTAAAATCAAACTGATCCATTTCTCTATCCTCTTTATTAAAAACCCAACACCTCTCTCACACCCCGAAAGCGCATGCCTAAGATACTCTCTGCCCGGGAGGAATCAAGCGAGCAGTCAAGCGGTCTTTTCATTCCCATGTCTTTCGCAGAGCCTGGACTCACTCCCTGGGTAGAATACCCGAGCATGCGTAAAAGCTCTATCCCGAACGACCAGCGGTTTACCCGATCGGCTCCGGCAATGTGCAAAACTCCGCCCAGCCTGATACCGGCAAGCTTGATAATCGAGCCGGCGAGCTCGTCCACCAAAATCGGCGAGCGATATTCATCTTCGAAAAAAACAACAGCGCGTCCCTGGCGGAGAGCCTCCACTGCAGAGCGAAGGTGGACCGGAACACGCACGAGATCATACATTAAGGAGGCGCGCACAATCAGAGCATGCGGCAGAAGGTCCCGGACTATCTTTTCAGCATCATACTTGTCCTTTCCGTAGTCCATAACCGGCCGGGGCTCGTCATCCTCGGTATATGCCCCCTTCGCGCCGTCGAAAACGAGGTCGCTCGAAAGAAAAATAAAAAAAGGCGGCCGGGCCGATTTGCGGCAGGCCTCAGCCAAAAAAACAGTCCCGTCAAAAGTCACCGCACGGTCATTCTGCTTGTAAGCGGTGTGAATCACCACCTCTGGAGAGATCCGGTCTACCAGCCCGGAGACCTCATTCCGGAGCCGGATATCGAGAGGTACGGCCCTGATCCCTTGCACTTCAGGCAACGGATTGTTAAACCAGGTCGCCCAGACCCTGTATCCCGCTTCCAGGGCTTTCCGGGACAGCTCACTGCCCAGAAAACCGCTGCCGCCGGTAATGAGCATCCGTTCCCCAGGCATTAAGCACCACTCTTGCGGCAGATCATAATCATCCGGTAAGACCTCTGGGGCTTATAAGGCGAGGGTTTGAAATCCCCCCAGATCTGGGTTATCTCGAAATCGGCTGCCTTGAGAAGAGCTGTCAGGCTTTGCTGATCGAACATGCGAATCTCAAAAGAATAGATATGGGGTTTTCGCCCGTCCCGGTAAAGGAGAGCGCGTTTCACCCTGAGCATGTTGGTTCCCGGCTTGATCCGGCACTCCTCGACCGCATCGAAACTGGGATATGACTCTTCGTACCGGCCATTAAAAGCCTTCCGTGCCAGGGTCCAGTTAATGAGATCGAGCAAGTACCGTCCTCCAGGGCACAGGACCCGGTTGACCTCCCTCAGGGTGAGCTTGTCATCACGCGGGTCCGTACCGTAACCGAAAGAAGTGTACATCTGAATCACAGCGGCGAATGTCTCCCTGGCGAAAGGCAAAGAGCGCATGTCTCCCCTGACAAGCTCGAGCCTTTCCCGGCAGCCGGGTAAATGTTTCCGCTCCACTCTTTCCAGAAAATAACGGGAACCGTCAAGCCCCACCACCGGGTATCCCATCTCATAAAGCGGCGCGGCATGCCTGCCCCAGCCGCAGCAGAGATCGAGCAAAGGATACCCGCCAGGCGGTGTACCGATGAGGTCTCTGATAGTGGCTAGCTGGAGCTGGGTCTGACGGATCTCATCCGCATAAAGCTCTATTGTATGAGGCCCGAATTTATCTTCAAACCAAATTGGAAATGCCATGTCAGCCAGGATACCTTGATTCAGACAAAATATTCTACTGCGTTGCTAAAGATAACCAGACCTTCACCTTTTTCAGGGATGCTCTGGCGAGTCCAACGCGGGTGAAGGTACCGGTGGATAAAGGCCTCGGGATGAGGCATAAGGCCGAATATGCGTCCGGATCGATCGCAGATTCCGGCGATGTCTTCCACTGAACCATTGGGATTGAATGGATACGGTGCAGGTTTTACGCCATCAGGCGAGCAGTAGCGCAGGCACACCTGCCCGAACCGGTTCAGCTCTTCGAGCAAACCCCTGTCCAGGGTGAGAAACTTGCCTTCCCCGTGCCGCACGGGAAGTTCAAGCCGCTCGATACCCCGTGTAAATATGCATGGACTTTTCTGCGTGACTTCCAAATCTACCCAGCGATCCTCGAATTTTCCGGAATCGTTGTAAGTTATAGTTACCTGCTGACCGGTGAGACCCTCCCGACCGTCCGGCAAGACTCCCAGGCGCACCAGCACCTGGAAGCCATTGCAGATACCGATAACAAGCCGGTCCGACTCGATAAAGGACAGGAAAGCTTCGCCCAGGCGATATTTCAGCTTATTGGCCAGCACTTTCCCGGAAGCGATATTGTCGCCGAAAGAAAACCCGCCCGGCACTGCCATAATCTGATATTGTGCCATCAGTAGGGGATTCTCTATCAAATCGTTTACATGCACCCGGCGCGCCTCGGCCCCGGCCACCCTGAAAGCCTCTGCGGTTTCATAATCGCAGTTGATTCCAAAGCCGGTCAAGACTAACGCCAGTGGTTTTGCCATCACTATCTCCTTTTCCACCTATCCCGGACACTGCCCGATTGCCGCTGGTATAGTTTGTGCAAACAAAATATCGTAAATTCTTTATCAGACGGAGCCCAAATCAATGGCCTGCCCAGAGGGGATCACTACTTTTTTCAAAGAGTTCTGGAAAGATATAAGAAGCGAGGGCACGGATAACCTGCATACCCTGTTATATCTTTTTATCCTGTTAGGTTTTTTTCTTCTGGTGCTCTCTTTTTCCTATCCGCGGTTTTAGGGACTGTCCCTGAAGTTTTCTGCCGGGGGGCGGCAGCAGCCATGGCAATAATTTCCTCCCCCAAAGGGTAATTTTTTCCTTTTATACCTGAATCATCCTACCAATCGAGCGGCCTCCTCCAGGCCTGCCGCAGCTCATCTACAGTCAGCCTGATTATCTCCGCACACCCCGGTTTTATTGAACTGACACTGAATATTTTTCTATCAGTGACCACGCCAGCCGCCCGGCGGGCAACCTTGCCGGTAACCTTTTCGAACTCGCCGCACTTCTCGGGATGCACACTCACTACAAACCTGCCCTGGCTTTCCGAGAAAAGCAAAAGATCATCCCGCTTGAAATTGCCAACTCCAGGCACGCCATTTAATCTTACTTCGAGACCCAGATCTCCGGCGATGGCGCACTCGGCCAGGGCCACCCCCAGCCCGCCGTCAGAGATATCGTGGCAGGAGGCCACCAGTCCGCGGGTTATGGCCTGGTGAAGGCAGCTAAAAACAGCTTTGGAGCGCTCAGCGTCAACTTTCGGCACATCCCGGCCCACGGCGTGAAGCATGGCGAAATACTCGCTGCCGCCGCATTCCTCGAAGCTTTCTCCGAGGATGTAAACCAGGTCACCGGGTCGCTTAAGATCCATAGTCACCGCCTGGCTCACATCATCGATTACACCGATTACTGAAAAAAGCAGGGTGGGCGGGATAGAAATTTTCTCGGCCCCGCTGCCGTAATCGTTCTTCATACTGTCTTTACCGCTGATACAGGGAACACCGAACGCAGTGCAGTAATCGTAAAGGGCCTGACAGGCGCGCACCAGCTGGGCAAGCTTATAGCGCCCATCCGGCGTCTTATCCGACCGGACCGGGTCCGGCCAGCAGAAATTATCGAGTCCGGCCACCCTGTCCGGCCTGGCTCCCACGGCCACCACATTACGCAGGGCCTCATCTATCGAGCAGGCTGCCATGTGGTAGGTATCGATATCCCCGTAGCGGGGTATGATACCGCAGCCTACCGCCAGTCCGCGGTTTGAATGGGGCAGAACTTTCAGAACCGCGGCATCCGAGGGACCATCCGCCCGGAGGCCGGTAAAAGGCTTGACAACTGTCATTGCCTGCACCTCGTGGTCGTACTGGCGGACTATGGCCTCCTTGCTGCAGATATTGTAACTGGAGAGAAGCTTAAGCAGGGTATCATTTAGAGCCAGGCTCTTATCCGGGAGCCTGGGATCCTCAGTTTTGGGGGGTATCCAGCAAGCCTCGAGGTTCATGCGCGGCAGCCCCTCATGGAGAAAATCAAGATCGAGCGCGCAAACCGTGCGGCCTTTATAGAGCACATGGAAGATTCCCGAATCCGTAAAACTGCCTAAATCAGTAGCCTCGACTTCCCGGCGGCGGCAGAGATCGAGAAAAGCCTCGAGCGTGTTTTCGGGCACGGCGACTGTCATCCTTTCCTGGGCTTCCGAGAGCAGGATTTCCCAGGGAGCGAGTCCGGCATACTTAAGCGGCGCGCGTTCCAGGTGGAGCTCTGCCCCTCCGGAAAGCCGGGCCATTTCACCCACCGAGCTGGACAGGCCGCCTGCCCCGTTGTCGGTGAGCGTGCGGAAAAGCCCTGCATCGCGGGCCTCGATCAGGCAATCGGCCATTTTTTTCTGAGTGATCGGGTCGCCGATCTGTACTGCGGAGGCGGGACTGTTCTCATCGAGCTCGAGGCTGCTGAATGTGGCCCCGTGGATCCCGTCCTTGCCGATCCTGCCGCCCGCCATTACCACATGGTCGCCGGGACGGATCGCTTTTACGTGGCTCGGCTCACCGCGGACAACCTTGGGAATGATCCCCCCGGTGCCGCAGAAAACAAGGGGTTTCCCCCGGAAGCGGTCATCGAAAACAACCGCCCCGTTCACTGTAGGAATGCCGCTCTGGTTTCCTCCGTCGCGCACACCCCGGTGCACACCCTTGAAAATGCGTTTAGGATGAAGGAGCCTGCCCGGCAAGGCCTGCTTGAAATCCGGCCGGGCGAAACAGAACACGTCCGTGTTGAAAATCATCCGGCAGCCGATTCCAGTCCCGAGAACATCGCGATTCACTCCGACAATGCCGGTGATCGCTCCGCCGTAAGGGTCCAGAGCCGAGGGGCTGTTGTGGGTCTCGACTTTCATCGAGATGCAGTAATCGTCATCAAATGCCACCACTCCGGCGTTATCGTGGAAAACCGATACGAGCCAGTCGACCTTCGAGCTGATTATCTCAGTGGCCCGTTTAATGTAAGTCTTAAAGAGGCTGTCGATCCGCTCAGGGGGCCCGCTGTCCGGGGTATAATCTATAATGCAGTTGAATATCTTGTGCTTGCAGTGTTCGCTCCAGGTTTGGGCGAGGCATTCGAGCTCCACATCCGTGGGTCTGGGAGGAAGTCCCAGCATGGCGCGCTTGCGCTTGACATCGTCATTTCTGTAGTAGTTCTGAATGGCTTTCATCTCATCCAGGCTGAGAGAGAGAAGGCCTTGCTCTGAGATGCGGACAAGCTCGGTATCCGAGATCTCGAGGCCGTATTCTTTCACTTCCTCGGCGCCGGCCTGGAGAACGAGCGGGACAGTCGGCTCGATCCGCACCCCCTCTTGCCATTCCTGTTTACTCACAATCTGCCAGCGCTCGATCAGGCTGTTGGCGAGAAGGTCTCTGGCGATACGCTCGATATCCGGGCGTTCGAGGTCACCCTGGAAAAGGTACTGGCAGCTGGTAAAAAATCCCCTGCCGGGCCCGAGCTTTCTTCCCAGCATGTCCTGCATGCCTTGGGCTGCGGACTGTCCGACATTGTCTGTCACGCCCGGACGGAAACCGACCTCGAGCAGCCAGTCGAAATCACTCTCGCCGTAAAGGGGCTGATCCAGGCTGAAATTCTGGATTACCGGGTCCCGGAAGAGTTCTTGCGCCAGGCGGATAAGCTCCTGGCGGGTCAGGTCGATATTTGTCGTGTAGACTGCCACTGTCCTGACTCGTCCGGGCTTAAGCCCCAGATCATCAGCCACGGCACGGGCCACAGACTCGCCGAGCGCATCTGTCACGCCTGGTTTGAAACCCACCTCGATACGGTGAACCATTTCCCCATCCGAAATTGGAGTTTAACTCCACAAACTTGTTGGCTCCAGTGCTCTGATAAGTTAGAAATGCATAGTAACTTGTACAGATTAACTGACTAATAAGGTTTGAGTCATACTTGAATAGGCTATAGGCTGTAGGCTGTAGGTCCCTTCACTCCACCACAGGCTAGTAAGAGAACATTGGGCTTGGGAAGGGTGGTCCGCTAGCCAACAGCCTTATAGCTTATAGAGCATAAATAGATCAGGTATAAAATCTCGATCCGGCAAAACTGACCTGTCAAAGCTCTAAATATTGACCCTAAAAAATAATAAAAACCCAGCCATTGAGCCACAAAAAGAAAAGCCCCATTGCGCGGCACAAAGCTCGCGAATGGGGCAAATTGGTTTTCGTTTTTCAGGCCGGCCAGGCTGCCTACTTAACCGTAGCCAGTTCTATCTGGCCACCGTTTTTTGGAATATCGTCCTGGGTCATGTTGACAATAAAATCCTCGATCATGCGGCGGGCTTCCTCATCCGGATACTGGAACGGCGGGCTTTTCATAAAATAAGCCGCGGGTCCGATTAGCGGACCGCCGACTCCGTTGTCCAGCGCCAGTTTGCAGCAGCGAACAGCGTCAATTACTACGCCGGCCGAGTTGGGGCTGTCCCAGACCTCGAGCTTTAGTTCGAGATTAAGAGGTACATTGCCGAATGTCATTCCCTCGAGCCGGATGTGGGCCCACTTACGGTCATCGAGCCAGCTCACATAATCACTGGGGCCGATATAGACATTTTTGGCCCCGATATCATAATCAAGCATGCTGGTCACTGCGTTAGTCTTGGAAATTCTCTTGCTTTCCAGGCGCTCGCGCTCAAGCATATTGAGAAAATCGGTGTTGCCGCCCACGTTAAGCTGGCTGGTCCGCATAAGTTTCACTCCGCGGTCGCTGAAAAGCTTGGCCAGCACCCTGTGGACAATAGTAGCCCCTACCTGGCTTTTGATATCATCGCCTACAATGGGTACTCCGTTCTTGCGGAAACGATCGGCCCAGTCTTTATTCTTGGCAATAAATACCGGGATACAGTTGACAAATCCCACCTTGGCTTCGAGCGCTTTCTCGGCATAGAAACGCGTGGCCTTTTCACTGCCTACCGGCAGATAACTGACCATCACATCAGCCCGCGTATCATGCAGGAGTTCGACTAGGTCCACCTCAGGCTTATCTGAAATCTCGATCACTTCCGCAAGATACTTCCCGATCCCGTCCATTACCGGGCCGCGGTGTACGGTCACTCCCACAGGAGGGACATCGCAGAACCGAAATGTGTTGTTTGGTTCAGCGTAGATAGCCTCGGCAAGGTCTTTCCCCACCTTGGTCTTGTTCACATCCACCGCTGCCACGAATTCTATGTCCCGCACATGGTAGCCGCCAAGGTTCGTATGCATCAGACCTGGAATCAGCTCATTCTCCGGGGCGTCTTTGTAAAACTCGACTCCCTGGACAAAAGAACTGGCACAATTACCTACACCGATAATCGCAACCCTTACTTTTTTACCCATATTCAGTCTCCTTCTGAACGAACAAGTCCTTTGTAAAATTTATTATTATGGATAATTTTAACTAATTCTCACCCGATACAGAGAACCCGGAAAGACAAACCAAATGCCAAGAGAAAACGGTGAAACCTTTGAGGCACGGAATATCGCAGTGAGTTCTTACAAATTGCCTCATTAATTATAAATACTTTACACTATTTGTCAAATTTATTATTTTTATATATACCATTAATTTTTATTATATTAAAGGTAAAGCTATAATCTTTTATCGATCAATAATATAATAAACTAAAACTTTTTTATCTTGCACCTCTGGCCTTTGCCGATATATTCAGCCGTTTTTTTTCTGTTGTTTGAGAATCACGGATTACGCAGATAAAAACTCTGATTCCACGGATACTCTTCCACACCCCAGGGCAGGGCGGCTGGTAATCCGTGACATCCGTGTCAAATCCGTGACATCCGTGATTCAAAAACAAAAAAACAGCATAAATAATCCGGAATTAAGAACACGGGGTGCTGTTTCATGTGACTGGATCTCCGAAAGACCTCGTCGCTTTGATACTCAATCTGCACGCTTGTCAAACCTGTGAGGGAGCCATGCATCTCGAGCAACTGCGTTTTTTCCAAGCTGTGGCTGAAAAGGGGAGTTTCACCCGCGCGGCTGAGGAGCTCCTCCTTACCCAGCCTGCGGTAAGCAACCAGATTCTAAAGTTGGAGGACGATCTCGGGCAGAAACTTTTCGAGCGTCAGGGTAAGCGGGTGCAACTGACCCGGGCCGGCGAGATTCTTTACGCCCATTCCCGTAAGATTTTCCAGCAACTGCGGGAAGTGGAGGGAATCCTCGAAGACTTGAAAAGTCTAGATACCGGGACTCTCACACTCGGGACGATTGATGTAATCAGTATATACGTGCTGCCCAGGATTTTCAGTCAGTTCCACCAGCGTTATCCCAGAGTGGAGATATCGATCGATATTGATGACTCGACCAATATCTGCGCTGGCGTTCTGGATGGCAGGTTCGATCTGGGTTTTGCCACCCTGCCCGTGGAGAATAAAAACTTGATCTCGATTCCCATTTATACAGACATTCTGCAGGTCATCGCGCCCAGAGGTCACCCGCTCACCAGGCAAAAGCTGGTGAGCCTGGCTGACCTCATGAAAACGACCTTGATTGTCTATAAAAAGGGTTCTGTAACCAGGAAAATTATTGAAGGGGTATTCGAGCGCCGAGGGCTGAAACTCGATCCGGATATGGAGATCGACCGGCCTGAGGCCATGAAAAAGCTTGTCGAGGCGGGCCTTGGGCTCTCGATAATACCCGAGATGACAATAAAAAGGGAGCTCGAGGAAGGCACTCTGCTGGCTTTGCCCACCGGAGATGTGCATTTCAAGCGCCGGTTGGGCCTGGTTTACCGCAAGGGACAGTTCTTCTCGCCCTCGACTACAGCATTTCTCGAAATCCTGCACAGCACATTTAAGCCGGCCCGCTGGATCGGGACAGGGACGAGTAATGAGTGATTAGTATTTGACTTCCACCAGGGATCATTAAATATTTTTAATTTATATTGTTTTTATATGCTTTAGCCTTGGTTATTAATATAAGTCGAGTAAACAGGAATGATTTACCAGATTTCGATTCTTACGTTTAAGGCGCCGGCGACTTACTTTACCTGACAACGGTTGAAATACCCCGGGAGAAAAGCTTCTACAACTGCTGAAAAAAGGTTTTAGTGCAAATACCTGGGATGATAAAGCCATCCCAGGTGAAACCAGGGGCCATAAAAATCCCTGAAGTGCGAGGACCCTGTTTCTGGAGCGTGTAGAAGACAAGTAATTTCCATCATCGCCATACTAGATGTACAACGCCCAGGCAGGCCTTTGCGCAGCTTTATCGCGCCAGGCGAGCTTGGCGAAGCGGAGTAAAAGACACAATTGCCAGGATTAACTTTTGTTTCTTTTTGTTTAAAAAGAAATGGTTTTGCTTCTTTTGCCACCAAAAGAAGAAAAGGAATTTCCTTTACGGATAAATTCAAACAATTTTATGACCTGAGTAGTGATGGTATCGTAAAAACTCCGTGAGACTAGAATTGTAAAATTATAATTTGCTGGCATTAAATGAGTTACAATTATTATTACCTCTGATTTTAGATTTTTTTGACTTTTTACCAAATCATCAATAGTAACTCATATTTAACCTAAAGCTCCCTAAGAAAGAACCTGAATTTGGATTATGTTTTCGCAAAAGATCAGCTAACATATAATTTTCCAAGAGAGAGACTTGTTCCTTACCTTACTGATAAACCTTAATTCCTGCGTATGCGGACACAACTAAGCATGAAAATCAAGAGGGCACACCCTGTCCACTTCGCGGCCCACCCCTCTTGAGCGGGGAGTTTCATGTAACGGGTCAAATATTTGAACTTATTTACTCAAATAACTCAAATTGTAAAACTATCACCTTTTCTTCATCACAAACAATGCACAGGTAAAAAAGGGCCAACCGATCAGAGTGAGTCTCCCAGGAAGCCAGTTGATAAGATCAATCAGCCTTTGTGTTAGCCCTTTCAGACCTCCAGCTCTTCCTTGTATTCCGGGCATGATATCCACAAGCTCAAAACCATTCCTGTCCGCTAAAAATCTCATTCCTTTAGGTGAAAAAATGGTCGTATGCCAGGGAGGCGAAAAAGTCCCATAAAGATCAGGGATAGCAGCGCGTGAATTAAAAAGCTTAAGAAATCGGAAAATCAATTTGCCGAAAGCAGGAACTGGTTGGAAGCTAAGGAGATAACCGTCTTTCTCCAAGAGACTGCCGGCTTTTAGCAACCATTCATCATGGCCGATCAAATGTTCAAATACAAGGCACATCACTAATGCCTTGAATGGGCCCTTAATATTAAGGTCATTAAGGTCACCGGAATCAACAGGCAGGTTCTGGTTACGGCAATAGTGGAGCATTGGCTTTGAAATCTCTATTCCTTGACAAATAATCCCATTCCTAAGCATCAGTTCGAGGAGTCCTCCCCATCCTGAGCCGCATTCGAGTACCGTGCCAGAGATATTATATTTTTTAAGGCAGTGGAGAATGGTTTTGTAATATGGAAGATATGCTTTGCGAGCTGCCAGAGGATCGTGCTCATAATGGTTAAATTCCAAGTACGCAGAAGAGTACAGAGATGCCAGGTCATGGGGGGTGGGTTGTGGAAAAAGTTGAATAGTGCCGCAGGATCGGCATAAATAATAATTGTAACTCATCCTCTGGCCGAAATATGTTAACAAGCCTTGGCAGGCAGAACAACGCATTACAATGTCTTTCTCATTATTCATAAGTTCCTGCTCTTTCGAATATAAGGAAACATACTGCTTTTACCTGAATGAAGTGAATCGATTTTAAAAATTTGGAGGACACCTATTATAAAATAAAATCTTAACCGGGATTATTCACAAAATTTAATAGAAAGGAACAGGCTTTCGGTCTTTCAAGCATTTGCTCCGGACCGGACAAGAACTGTACGGGCATAGCATGCTATGCCCGTACAAGACAGGAGTCAGAAGTTTAAAAAACTCTGGTGATCATTTCCAAAAATATTCTGACTCCTGACTCCTGGCTCCTGTATTCCAAAAGGTTATTATAATAACTTCCGGTTGACATTTGTCCGTTATGGTCTGGAGCAGCGACAAGTTTTATAAATAAAACAGGCTTAATATCTTTCTTCACAGCACTCATCACTCATTACTCCCGAGAGACGAGTCTCAAGGGCCGCCTTTTCCTTGGGGGGTAAAAAAGAATGCCGGGCAGCATTCTGCATCAGGGTGCGTACTGTCTCCAGGCTCAAGTTCCAGGAGCGTATTCCCCGGGTGATCTCATCCTCCAGCCAGACCCCGAAAAATCCCGGATCATCGCTTCCCACTGTTACCGGCACCCCGCTTTCGAGAAGCTCAGGCAGGGGATGGGCGTCGAAACTTGCCACAGCTCCGGTCATTACATTGCTGGTCGGACAGATGTCCAAAGCGATTCCCTTTTGTTTCAACGTTTCAAGGAGCAGAGGGTCTTGTTGCGCTGTGATCCCGTGGCCGATGCGGTCAGCGCCCAGGATCTCGACCGCTTCCCAGACTGAATCCGGACCGCCGACCTCGCCTGCATGAACGAACTTGCGCAAACCGGCCTCAGAAGCCAGGCGGAAAGCAGCCTCGAGCTCAGAAGCCGGCGCACTCAGCTCATCGCCCCCGACCCCGAAACCCACCACCGGCAGTCCTGCTGCCCGGTCACGGGCCGCCAGGCCGGCTGTCTCCATGGCCGCCCCGCTCCCCCACTGCCTGACCGTGTCATAGATCAGAGCGATTCCCGGCCCGTCAGACTCTTCTTTAAACGCCCTGAGTATGGAGCCCATTGTCTCTTCATGGTCCAGGCCCTGTCGCGTATGGAGCAGGGGCGTGAAAGTGACCTCAGCATAAAGGATTCGCTGGGCTGCCAGGCGCCTGCATAGGGCCCTGGCGATGTGATAGAAATCTTCCGGCTCACTCAGAAGCTCATTCACGCGGCCGTAGGCCTTGAGAAAACCCTTGAAATTTTTGAAAGCATAAAGCTTTTTTGTCTCTTCGAGAGATGATCTATTGCGCCATCCGAGAATCCGGGCCAGAAGGGCCGGTCCCACTGAACCTTCCAAATGCAGGTGCAGCTCTGCCTTGGGAAGGCTGGAGACAAATATTTTCCACTGCTTTTGCTCTCTATCCACTGTCATCCCCGGTGATGAACTTGATTTTAATGTATAATTATATTACTATATAAAAACTCGAAATACAAACCGGATATTCAATTTTTACGAAAGAAGCCGACAATGCAAGAGTCTTTTTTTCAAAAACTGGAAAGAAAAGGCATCCTGCTGCTTGACAGTGCAATGGGCACCATGCTTCAACAGGCCGGACTAAAAAGCGGTGAGGAATGCGGCGAGCTCTGGAATGTCGGCCAGAACAGAGAGAAAGTTCTAAAGGTCCATAAAGCTAATATCGACTCAGGCAGCGATATAATAATTACCAACACTTTTGGGGCAAACCCTCTCAAGCTCGCGCATTACGGCGCATCCGGACAGACCAGGGAGCTGAACAGGGCAGGTGCCCTCCTGGCGCGGGAAGCAGCCGGAGAGCAAGTTTTTGTGGCCGGGGATCTCGGCCCGACAGGTGAAATACTCGAACAGTGGGGAGGCACCCGGAGCGCAGGGGAGATCCGTGCCGCTTATGAAGATCAGGTGGCCGGCCTTCTGGAGGGAGGGGTGGACCTGTTTATTCTTGAAACTTTTATGGATCTCGAGGAGTTGAAACTAGCGTTAGAGGCCATTAAAACGGCTTCTTCGCTGCCTGTTGTCGCCTCGATGACATTCCAGGCAAACCCGAGGGGAGTGCGGACAATGTGGGGCCTGACTCCTGCAGAGGCGGCCCGGGAGCTCCAAAAGGCCGGCGCCGGGATAATCGGATCGAACTGCGGGATGGGGACACGGCAAATGCTGCAGGTTGTGGCTGAGATGGCCCGGGTGACAGAGCTTCCTCTGGCGGTCCAGCCCAATGCCGGCATGCCCGAGGTTCGCAACGGGAAGACTTATTTTCCGGAAACCGCAGAGCAAATGGCCGCGGTGGCCCCGGAATTCAAAGCAGAAGGGGTGAGGCTACTCGGCGGCTGCTGCGGGAGCACCCCGGAATATATCGGCGCAATCAAAAATAAATTGGGCCTCTGATCCCGCTATAAGAGCATTATTCTGATAAAATCCCCCCCTTTAGCCCCCCTTCATGAAATGGGGGAAACGATCTCCCTTCTTTGGCAAAGGGGGACCCCAAGGGGATTTAATAATTCGTTCTCGATTTTAAAAGGCTCTATTTCTATAGTTAAACCAGTATTAAGTATCAGGGGATGAACGAGCTGAAAGATCTCAGGTGCCGGCTGGTAGATCTGAGCCATGTTGTCGAGCACGGCATGGTTACATACAGAGGTCTGCCGGGTCCGATTATAAGCGATTATTGGACCAGAGAGGCTTCCAGGGGACATTACGCAGAGGGCACGGAGTTTCATATCGGCAAAATCGAGATGGTGGCGAATACCGGCACCTATATCGATTCACCGTTTCATCGGTACGCAAGTGGTAAAGACCTGTCGCAGCTTGAATTATCCGCTATAGCGAATTTAGACGGTCTGGTATTTCGCGCAATTTCCGGGAACAGGGCTATTGGCAGGAACTTATTTACAAATACCGGGCTTAAAGGGAAAGCTGTTTTAATCAACACTGGCTGGGACAAACACTGGGGAACCGAGGAGTATTTTGAAGGGCATCCTTACCTGACAAAAGATGCGGCCGAGTATCTCAAAGCCTCGGAAGCGGCCCTGGTCGGAATAGATTCTCTCAATATCGACGACACATCCGATAGGACCCGGCCGGTGCATTCGATATTACTCGGGGCTGATATACCTGTTGTGGAACACATGTGCAACCTGAGCGGGCTTCCGGAGCAGGGATTCAAGTTTTATGCGGTTCCTGTGAAAGTCAAAGGATTTGGTACATTCCCGGTGCGGGCTTTCGGCGTTGTCGGAACATGAACCCCCGGCCGCATCCTGGCCTACCGCCAGGGGCAGCCGAATCAAAGGCTTTGGGAGCATGAGCAGATTGATATGAACTTCGGCAGTGGAAGGTTGGCGGTCTGAATCATTAATAGAAAAAAATCCGGGCTCTTGGGTGAAGCTTTAATCGATATATCAAAACTGTTTTAAACTCCGGCTTGTTTTATTCCGCCTGGTTGATTATCGCCCGGGCTTTTTCTCAGGCGACTGAAAATCTGCCAGCCGATCTTAAGCCCTCGGTCCATTTTCCCCGCCGTTCCCTTTTCTCAAATTTTACGAAAAAACACCTGAACCGGCGAACTATGGTCAAAATAAAAGACAAATCCTTTTTCGGATCGCTCAAACCCCTGGGAAAATATCTGGACTCCCACCGCCGGATGTTTCTCATTGGTCTGGCCTGCGTCTTTTTGACCAACTCTCTGGGCATGGTTGTCCCTCTGATCATTAAGCGGGCTATCGACGCAATAGAGGCGCACCAGTCCACGATAGTTGTATTATCGAGTGTGGCGGCACTTATCGGCCTTAAGCTGATCCAAAGCACATTCCGCTTCCTGATGCGCCAGATCCTGATCGGGATAAGCCGGAAAATAGAATACAAAATCCGGACCGACCTCTTCGAGCATCTCCAGACTCTACCCCTCTCCTTTTATCAGCACTGGCGGATCGGCGATCTCATGAGCCGGGCGACAAACGATCTCAATGAAGTGCGCATGCTTCTGGGCCCTGCTATCATGTATTCATTCCAGACTGCGGTGACCATTGCCTTCGCCCTGCCGGTGATGGTCTATATCGATCTCAAGCTCACTCTGCTTTCCTTATTGCCCCTGGCACTGATGGCCTTGAGCTATAAAAAAGTCGGCAGAATTATCCACGACCGCTCAATGGCAGTGCAGAAGAAGCTGAGCGATATTTCGGCCAAGGTACAGGAGAATCTGGCTGGAATTCGGGTGATAAAATCTTTTACCCGTGAAGATAACGAGATCGAGCAGTTCGAAAAACTCAATCATGAGTATCTCCAGCGGAACATGAGCCTGGTTAAAGTCTCTGGAATCCTGTATCCTCTTATGGCTTTCCTGGCTGGGTTGTCTTCATTGGTCATTTTGGGCTACGGCGGGTTGCTGGTCACCCGCAGGGTGTTGACTCTCGGAGATTTCACGGCGTTTTTCCTCTATCTTGGGATGATGTCCTGGCCGATGATCGCAGTGGGCTTTGTATTGAATGTGATCCAGCGCGGGCGGGCCTCTCTGGGCAGGATTATGGAGCTCTTCGAGAAAAAAAGCGATATTGCCGATCCTGTACAACCATCGCCAATCCTTTCCGGGAAGCGGCTTGCCGAGGGCAGTATCGCTTTCCGAAATCTTACTTTCGCCTATCCGGGAACAGAGGAGCCGGCTCTTTATGAAATCAGCATCGAGATCCCCTCAGGCAGCACATTCGCTATGGTCGGGCCTGTAGGCAGCGGCAAAAGCACGCTGTTGAACCTTATACCCAGGCTGTACAATCCCCCGCGCGGAAGACTTCTAATCGACGGGGCCGATGTACTCGATTGGCCGCTCGAGCTTCTTCGCCGCAGTATCTCCATGGTTCCCCAGGACACTTTTCTTTTCTCAGAAAGCATCCGGGAAAACATCCTCTGGGGCCGGCAGCACCCGGTGGAGGAAGAGGAAATTCTAGAGATTGTCAAGACTGCCGGGTTGGACGACGATGTAGAAAGCTTCCCGGACAAGCTCGATACCCTTCTCGGCGAGCGCGGGATAAACCTTTCAGGAGGCCAGAAGCAGCGCACTTCGATCGGACGGGCGCTGATGGTCGATCCGGCGATACTTCTTCTCGATGACTGTTTCTCGAGT
>Ga0307380_10002023_pt1 | contig 29098 bp, 27 predicted proteins | sample UN3MG_FD_202239 | JGI IMG/M metagenome (GOLD analysis project Ga0307380, IMG submission 202239) | Soil microbial communities from Risofladan, Vaasa, Finland - UN-3 | ecosystem: Environmental > Terrestrial > Soil > Coastal area > Acid sulfate soil | place: Finland: Risofladan, Vaasa | collected... | reverse complement strand
GCGCACGCCCTGCACCAGGATCGTCCGTCATCCAGGCAAACCCGTCGGCGCAACCAGAATCGCCTGAGACGGGAGGGGACATAATCCCTTTGCACTTAAGGGGACACTTTCGCGTTGCTTAAACACAGTCCCGCTGCGGGTGCCGAGCAGCCGATGATGAAGCAAGTTGAGTGTCCACCCGGCCGAACTTTGGGTACATTCCGAGTGACACGCGCGGGCGGAAAGACCTGTACCTGGGGAGAAGGATCAGACATGACCGCTCCGGTGAAAGCCGTCTCAGACCGGTTCCTGCATGTTAGCATCAGATATAGACTGGTGATCTACGTGCTGCTCGGCCTTCTGCCTATGCTGCTAGCGAGCCTCTACTTCTCCCAACAGGTCTACCAGTCGCGCAGGGAGCAGGTGCTGCTCGGGCATATGGCGGCGGCTCAGGCGACCGCCGGAGCGGTTCGGCAGTTCATAGAGGGAATCGCCGACGCCCACGAGATCATAAGCGCGACGATAGTGCGTCAGGATATGACCCGGCAGGAGATGACGGCGTACCTGGCGGCAGCTCGCAGCGAACTCCCCATTCTCGAAACGATAGCCTTCGCTCTCCCATCTGGTGATATAGTGGCGGGACAGCCGCAGCGGATCATGGGAGTAAACGTCTCGAGTCGGCCATACTTTCGAGAAATAGCACTGGGCAGGTCCTGGACTGTGAGCGAACTGCTGGCCGGTCCGCTGGCAGGTGAGCTGGCATTCGTCGTGGCCCACCGGATCGAGCGCGATGGCAGGTTTGCCGGTGTACTGATGTCGGCCATCTCCCCGGCCGCGCTCCAGCGCTTCGTTTCAACCAGGGCAAAGCCGGCCATCGGTTACAGCATCCTGGACTCCAGCGGTCGTATAATCGTTACCACGGTATTGCCCGAGCGCCTGATACCGGAGCACAATAATCGGTCATGGCTTCCGAGCGTTCGGGAGGCGTTGGGAGGCAAGCCGGTTTTCGCAGAGCCGTTTCTTGACCGTGCGGACGGCGTGCAAAGGATGGGCGCTTTTGTTCCCGTGCCGGGGATCGGATGGGTGGTTAATGTGCTCGAACCGGTCTCGACGGCCATGGCGCCGGTTCGGGAGGCCGCGTCCGGCAACCTACTCCTGCACCTGATCATAACACCATTCCTGCTTGCGGTGGCATGGATAGTGGGCAGCCGGATCGCACGACCTATCAGATCGCTGGCGCAGAAGGCCCATGCTGTGGCCCAGGGAGACTTCTCTCAGCGCATGGAGACACCCGACCGCGCGGAAATGGGCGCTCTGGCGGAGGCGTTTAACAGCATGACGGCCGAGCTGGAACGCTTTAGCATCGAGCAGGAGGAAACGCGGGAGCACGCGTTGTTCCTGGCGGACGTCGGCGAATTGCTCGCCTCGACGCTGGATCCGGCGGTCATGCTGGAGTCTGTGGCGAAGAAGACCGTCGAGTTCCTCGGCGACATAGCCGTCATAACGAGGCTGCAGCCGGACGGGACATTCTCCCCGGTCGCGGTCCATGCGCGTGACCCTGAGGCGATACGTAAGGTACAGCAGCTCGCCGAGGAGCACCTACTGAGGACGCGCCCGGGCACTGCAGCACAAGCAGTAGTGCAGCAGGCTGTCGCGCTTGACAAGACGATCTTCGTCCCGTGGGTGTCCGAGCTGCCGACACCCGAAATGCGCTACTACCTGGAACAGGTAAATGCAATCTCAACCATCGCTGTCCCGATGAAGGTACGCGGCGAGACCATGGGCGCCCTGTCCATCTCCTCAACCCAGAATCCCCTGGCAGAGGAGCATGTCCCGATCGCTGAGGAGCTTGCAAGGCGAGTGGGGATCGCGCTGGAGAACATCCGCCTGTACGAAGACGCCTTGCGGCGCGCAGAGTTCCAGAGGAGCCTTGCAGAACTGGCAGGGGCGGTGAGCTCCACCCTCGAGCCGCGGACCGTCCTGTCCGCGATATGCAACCGGACGATGAGCGCCCTGCAGGCGGACGGAGTATACATTTGGGTGCTGCAGCAGGAGTTTGATCGTCTGTTCGGCGCGGCGGCGTGTGGATTTGGATCAGAGAGGTTCATAGGAATGGCCCTGCCTCTCGCGGAGAAAAGCACGGCGGTGCAGGCCGTCACGCGCAGGGAAGGCTTCTACATGCACGATATGCCGTCCCCTCAGGCCGACTTCCTGACGCAGAAGTTCCAGATGCAGTCTGCGATTTTTCAGCCGTTGATCAGCGCGGGGACGCCCCTGGGCGTAATGGTGATTACCGACACGCGGGATCCGAAGCGTTTTGACGACGAGTCGCTCCAGAGGGCCGGCGTTCTTGCCGGATATGCATCCACGGCGCTTGCAAATGCGAGGGCCTACCAGCGCGAGCGCAGGATCGCTGAAACGCTCCAAAGAAGTCTACTTGCGGACATACCTGAGATGGTAGACCACTTCGAGCTGGCTCACTTCTACACCCCGGCACGAGAAGAGGCCATGATCGGCGGCGACTTCTATGACTTCATCGAAATCGCCGATGGCACCCACGGACTGGTAGTCGGCGACGTGTCAGGAAAGGGGCTGGAGGCGGCTGTGGTAACCGCAATGGCGAAGTACGTACTCAGAGCGTACACAGCGGAGAACCCGGACCCGGCAGCCGTGATGGAGAGAACCAACAACGCTGTCACAAGGTATGCCCAGAATGAACTATTCATCACACTCGTCTACGGGCTGTTCGACACGCCATCCGGGAAGTTCAAGTACAGCAGCGCGGGCCACGAGCCGATATTGCTATATCGGGCCGGCGAGAACAAGGTCAGTTACGAGACGCCAACGGGCATGGCTGCCGGATTGCTGAGCGACGAGAAGTACCTGCCTGACGAACTTACGCTGTCGCCGGGAGACATGCTGGTGCTGTACACGGACGGGCTGACGGATGCTCGGTCGCCCGACGGCAAGTTTCTAGGCCAGGAAGGGCTCGCACGGCTTGTGGTAGAACTGGCAGGCGGCGCCGCACGCGAATTCCTGCGCACCTTGATGGATAGAGTGGTAAACTACACCGGCGGCGAGTTCAGAGACGACGTTGCCATTCTGGTCGTTCGTGCTGCGCAGGACTAAGCTCTGGCAGTCGAATGAGGCTTGGTTAACTCCTCCACCTCAATTTCGTCGGTGTTGACTTTTCCGACGCCCGGTGTCCCTCGCACGATGAACTCAACCATGTCGCGCTGCTCCAGCGTTCGGACCCGCCCAACCAAGTACACGTCCCCGTCAACCACATAAGGCGAGACGGGCAAATCCCCAACGCGTTTGTCGTTGTCCAGCCTGCTGCGGATGGCGCTGCAAATCGCGGCCTCACGCACGCTCATTTCCGACACCTGCCCCCAGTCCCATTATGTAAGAGGTTACGTCTATTGACGTGCACACCGTGGCTGCAGAAGGCATTCCGGCTGTATTTAGTTATTCCCCGCCATCGCCCGTTTCAAGCGGCAGAGCTTGGAAAAGGGCATACCGGTTCCCTGGATCCCTGCCTATCCCGGCGCGAAGTCGTAGGTCGTCACGCGGAGGATCACGCTTATGACGCTCCAGAACGCGCCGACCGTGTACTCACCCAGTATAACACCGAATACCATGGGAAGCAATCTCCGGTAAGTTCCCAGGCCGCCCCAGCGCATAACAAGCCACTTCAGGAGCGAGCTGATCACGAGACAGCTCCAGAAGTAATCCACGCCGAACGCCATGGAGAGAGCGTATCCGACTGGATGGAAAGGCCACCAGGCAAAGTACGAGCGCATCAGGAACAGCCAGCCGGTGAAAAGCGCCCCGCCGATCGCGAATCCGATGCCCACGCCATCCGGGCCGGAGAGGTTGTATAACCGACTGCTCAGTTCCGACCAATGCCCCCACTCATGCTCGACCATGCCGCCGGGCTTCGCGCCGATCTGGTACTGCAGATGCAGACCCGCCCAATACGCCGACAATCCGCCGAGCGCGAGGGCTATCATCATCGCCCAAGCGAGTCTGCGCGGGCTGGCCTTTGCCTGATTCGCCATCCTGAAGCTTTCGAGCTGGCACGGCATCATGTTCGTGCGGTAGCCCCTCCCAGTGAACCACCACATCAGTGGGAATATGGCGAGCGTGGCAGGGCCAAGTGCTTTCGTTCCCACTACGGTGGCCATTATGTTGCCGGCATCCATTCCCCCGGCCATTTCGTGCGCGGGAGGCCCAAGCTCCGCTCGCATCCTGGAGATGCCGATGGATATGAGCAAGAAGATGGCAAAGAACGGGATAATGGCGAAAGGCCCCATTCCCGCTCTGAGCGTGAACCAGTAAAGGACCGCGCCGCCTATCACTATGCCGGCCACCGCCATGCGGTAGCTGATAGGCTCATCGGAGTCGTCTGCCCCGCCCGGCTGGCCGACGACTCGCTTGTAAACCGCTTTCAGGTGACCCCTTGCCATCCAGGCCGCGAATGCAAAATACGTGAACCACGCCCCGAATGATTGGTGCGCGAAGTACGGCATCCTGGGGAGGTCCGGGAACGGGTACACGGCGAGTAAAACCTGCTGGAACTTTCGGAAAAGGTAGAAGAACCATACCGAAAACGACAAATCCAGCGGCAGCAGGAAGCCCAGCGCGATGATGAACGGATACAGCGGCAGCGGCGTCCAGCCGATGGCATTCCAGGGCGGGCCTGGAAAGAATCCGCCCAGATCCATGCCGGTGTGCCGCACTGGGATCATCGGCAGGTTCGGATAGAACATGTGGAGGCCGTTCAGCAGGTCTATGCCGCCTCCGATTGCTATCCCCACCCACAGCAGGCGGTTGCGGAAGAAGCTCACGTTTCCGCCGCCCTCTGTGATCGCCATGGGAAGCTGGACGATCGGGAAGCTCAGCCGCTCGTTCTCCGTCCACTGCTTCCGCATAATGATCGTCATGCACATCCCGACCGTTCCCAGCGCGACGATGAACAGACACCACCAGAGCACCGGATACAGCCAGGCAAAGAACACCTCAGGCCGGTACAGGCTGTCGTGGCCGATATAGAATCCTTTCAGGACGTCCGGGTCCTGAACCGTCAACCACTTCGGCAGATATTGGTGAAACTGAGCTCCCCATTTGTTCTCCGCAGTGGCAAAGTAGAATGGGTGGCTCATCGCAGGCAGCCCAAGCTGCAGTGAGTCGTGACCTGCGAGCGCAGAGGCGATCATCAGCATGACGTAGAGGGTGACGAACTCCGCCTGCGTCAGCGCGAAACGGGGCGCCACGCGCTTGATGCCCATGTTGATGATGACCAGCACGAGCAGGGTGAAGACTACGTTCCAGAAAAGGGACATGGCGGTCGGGTGGCCGGTGTGCCATATCCCCTCGACGTACATGATCCAGTAGGAGTTCGGCGGAATGAGTATCGCCCCAAGGATTATCGAACGCCAGGTTATGCCGAGCGGTCTTTGCGTCTTGGTCGGTGTGTCGGTCTGCGGTTGTAATCCGTCTGTTGGCTGATTCTGCGTCTTCATGTTCGGTATGCGGGCCGATCCGCCTAAGCGGATCGGGGGCTGCAATCTAGTCTAGCACACGCACGATGTAGAAGGCAAGAAGGATTAGGGCGTCTTCCTAGAGGTGGCCTGGTCCTTCTTTCGCTGGGTGGCCAATTCCAGCGCTTGCTGTGGAATTGGGTCTCCCGGCTAGTAAGCCCGAGCATGAATTGCACCACCGGCAGGTACAAGCCTTCAATAACAATTTGCACCACCATACGCTCTCCGATGCTGCTTAGCGCATGTCCCGCGACACATGCCGTAAAGATAACGAGCAGCCACATGTAAGCATCCTTCGGTGGAAAAGGGGAAACTGGGACCTCCAGAGGCGAACGATTTGTTACTTGTAATCCCAGGTTTTGCAGCCTTTTCGGCATGAGACTTTCGATGTGAGCTTGTTGTAGGTGAGGAACTCCCCACACTTGTCGCAGTACAACAGATCCTGCAACGCCTTGATGTTTTCTGCCAACTCCCTCACCAGTGCCTTGGGTGCGTTCTGAGCCCACTCGTTGTAATGCGTCAGAGGATTAGCAGCGCTGGCAATAGACTCGAAATCCGAGAACAGGTCGGCGTTGCTCGCCACAACTCCCTTCAGATGTTTTTTGACGGTGCTGAAGAACGGTGACATTAACGTGCTAAGGTCATATGAAGGGAAGCGCGACCTAGCCACCGGAATTTCAAGAGCTATCGTAAGCTCGTTCAGCAGCCACTCCAGACAATGGCGTGACAGCCCTGCCGCCTCTTCTTTTTGATTGTTGTCCAGTAGCTGGAATACGCGATCCAATCGTGGCAGATACTCGTTCATCTTCGGACCAAACTGCACAGACCAATCATAGAGTTCGATAAATTTGAACTGCTGGCTCTTTCCTTTCCGGTTAATCCATTCTCGTAGGCGTTCTGTCCACCATCGGTCGTGACTGGTAATGATCAGTTGCTTGTCGCTGAAATGCTCCAGCAGCAACTGGCAAGTCCGCTCCATATGCTGTGCGTCCGTCGTCGCCACTACGTCGTCCAGTATGAGCAACGGGAATCCGGCATTGAACTGCTGGGCGAAAGCGAGAAAAATCGCCAGTCCCAGTGAATCCAGATGGCCCTCGCTGTGGTAGGCTCTAGGATCGACGTCCCTCACGTCGTGAAACTGACTGCGAATATAGAGGCTTGCCCTCCTCGCCTCGTCGAGTTCCAGCCTGTGGCCGGATGTGGGTTCGCCTTTGTGTACGAAGGTGTAGTAGGTGGCAATCCGGCTCTCCAGCTGATCGAAAATATACTGCACTTCCTCGCGCTTCACCTGAGTGAACGTATCTGCTATCACCTTGACTTTAGCTGCAATCTCCTCTGCTTTCTGCTGCTGACTGGTTGCTTCGCGGAGTCTCTCCCGCGCTGCTAGTACGTTGTCTATGAAACTAATGAGGTCCGCCGCTTGCTGCCCACGCTCGGACAATCGGCAGTCGTTCTGGGCCTTGTCCGCAGTGGTTTCAAGGTTTCGAAAGCATTTCTCAAATCCGCCCGAATTGAGCGTTTGTGAGAAGGAGGTGGCAGCTTGCACACTGAGCAGGTTGGCGGTTGGTGAAAGCTGGTTTTCAGCTAGCTCGGCAGATTTGAGTGAGGAGTGCAACACCTCGTCTTGTATGCCAACAGCCTGCGACGCGATGCGTTGGACCTCACTCATCCTCTCCTTTATGTTCTGAAGCTTAGCGAGCGCTTTCGCTTTACTCCCTCTCAGATCGTCAGCCAGCTCGGACGCGACGAGAAGCGCTTGCTTTTTCTTATGAATCCTTGACAGCAATTCCTCTACGCCAACGACGCTGCCGCACAAAGGACAATCATCTGCCGGCCTTTCCTTGACGAGCCTCTCCGCCAGTTGAAGGAGGTCGAGCAGGGTCAGTTGTGTTTCCGTGGCTAACTCAGCCCTTACACGCCTTAACTTCTCCTCCAGGTCTATACTACTAGCTACGGACTGGCGGAGCTGCAAAATCTCGCCACAGAGTCTGGCCAGTTTAGCCAGCTCTGCTGTCCTGTTTGCGGTGTCCGGCGGCGTGGCTTGCTGAGCAACCTTCGCACGTAGTCCCGGCAGGGACGACCAATCCTTGGGACGTTGCACTCCGAAGTCTTCCAGTCTATCTCCTATGCCCCGTAGACGTGATTGATCGTCTGGTGCGTTGGGAATGAGGTCGGCCAGTTCCTGCTGTTTGAGCCGCGCCATCTGCGCCGCCCCGGTTGCTCCTTGCAGGGAGTCCTTGGCGGCCTTCTGCCAAAGGAGGTCGATAGGGCTCAGACCCTCGATGCCAATCAAAATCGCTATGGCGTCAAATCTGTCCGCTGGCCTCGCCTCTATGAAATCCAGCAAATCCGCCCGGCGTAGGATAAAATGACACTGCCTTCCGAGTTCGAAATGTCCGGAAAGACCGTCGCTGGGCTGTGGCTCAGCATCGAACGTGCGGCAGAAAGGGTCTGGGCAACCTTCGAACAAGACCTCGATACGAACGTCCGATTGTGAGGCGCTTACGTGGTGAGCATGCTTGGCGAGAGACAGTTCCTGGATCCCAACAAAACCGGGGAGCGTACTCTTGTAGAAAAAGCTCAGCGCGGCGACGAATGAGCTCTTGCCGGAGCCACTCTCGCCGTGAATAACGGCCGATTTGCCATCCAGTCTCAGCGTACTATCAACAATCCCCCGGAACTTCGACACGTTAAGGGTTGCTATTTTCGGTATCGCTTTTCTCGATGATCCGGATTGTATTCTCAATACTTGCCTCCGTCCCGAACGTCCCTGCGTTCACGGCTTCTTCGACAGTTGCATACTCGTTTTCGCTCAGCGCTCTTCTAGCCGCCAATTCCGTGAGGAACTTCCTGTATATCCTGCCGCTCAGTGTGCCCGTTTCTGGCTGTGGCATCCGCGCATCCCCCATTAGCACCACGTCTTGACCGCTGTAACCTTGGTAGAATACTAAGCGCTAGTATTGTATTCCTACTTACTATGAATGTCAACGACCTCTACGGCGTCTTCCTAGAGGCTGCCTGGTCCTTCTTTCGCTGGGCGGCCAATTCCAGCGCTTGCTGTGGAATCGGGTCCTCCGGCATGAGCTCTGCTGCCCTCTTGAAGCTCCGAATTGCCCCATCATAGTTGCTGATTGCCATGTATGCGTCCCCCAGGCTGTAATGAGCCTTTGCCATGTCGGGTGCCAGATCGGCAGCGGCTTTGAAGGCATCAATGGCCGAGGGCTCTCTGCCGGCTTTGTGATAGACGAGACCGAGATTGTAATAGGCTGTCGGATTTAAGGGCGTGTCCGCCACGTATCGCTCCCAGTAGCGAGCCTCGGCCGTGTACAGGACAGACTGCTTTACGCTGAGCAGAGAGAGGATGACAATCAGCGCGATGCCCACTCCCATGCCAAGCCGACGAACCCAGGAGAGCTTGTTCCCGGCGGCCTCGGCCATGAGCCAGCCAAAGAGAATCGCCAGTCCGACAGAGGGTACATAGAGATAGCGCTGAGCTATGATCTGGCTCCCAGCCACAACGGACACCGGAACGATTGTGAGTAAAAACCAGGCAGCGGCGAAGAATGGAACCCGGGACCACCGCCTGTTCGCCCAAAGGGACCAGGTGAGCACAAGTATGCTGCCAAACGCGATTAGGGTTCCCGGGCCAAGGATTTTCTGGATGCTGATCTGATATCCCAGCCGGGCTGTTTGGGGAAGCAGTAGTATCTGGAACTCCGTGAAAACGGAATGGGCCACAACCGCCAATCTGTGCAGCGGGGATAATGCCGTTCCAGTCGCCTCACCGCCGGAAAGGACGACACTCCTGACGCCGAACAAACCCGCCGCGAGTATGACATACGGAACGGTGTCCAGAGCCATCCGCCGGTAGCTGCGCTCGCCGGAAACCCAGGCGGCCAGTGGAACCAATGCTAACGTTACGAGCGCAAGTTCTTTCGACAGAATGGCCAATAAGACTAGAACCAACGACAGGGCAAGAAAACCCTTCCGTTTTCGCTCCCGGTATGCAAGATACGCGCAAAGCCCGCTGAGCATGAATGCCGCGCAGAAGACGTCTGTACGACCGGAGATCCAGCACACAGATTCGGCGTGAGCAGGATGGGCAGCGAACACGAAGGCCGCCCATATAGCAGCGACACGGTTGCGCAGTATCAGCCATGCCAGAAGTGCCACCAAGAGGATACAGACAGCATGAAACCCCAGGTTCAGCAGATGGTAGCCCACTGTCCGGTTTTCCCATAAGGCATGGTCCAGGAGAAACGAAGCGTTGATCAGCGGCCGATAGAAATCCGCCCCGCCGCCGAACAGCCTGTGGATGTAGCCGGAAGTCAGCATCCCCCATAACCCCATGTCCGGCCTCTGCTCGATCTGGTACAGCAGCACCCAGTCGTCCGATATGAACGGCCCGTTGACTGAGCGGAGGTATACACCGATTCCGAGCAGCACGGCTGCTGCGTATGGCAGCGCGCCGAGGAGCAGTCTGTTCGTGCGGGAGAATCCAGAGCTTGCCATTTTGTCACCACTGCGCAATGGGTATTCGAGCTGATCGGTTGTAACTCCTGCCGTGGTCCGCGCAAATGCCTGGCAGGAACTTGGCAGCCATACTCCGAAGGGTTAATCTGGTATAAGGCTGGTTCGAGGAGGATGGAGCATGGCCAGGCTGACCTGCTACGACGGGGTAGGCTGCATCGGCGGCAACAAAATCCTGCTGGAGGACGGCGGTACGAAGCTCTGGCTCGACTTCGGAACGAACTACTCGCAGTGGGGCAAGTTCTATGAGGAGTATCTGAAGCCCAAGACGTGCGCCGGCCTCTACGAGCCGATTCAAATGGGACTTCTCCCGCCGATTCGCGACCTCTACCGCGAGGACGACCTGGTCTACCCCGACGCAGACCCCTGGCATGGCATTGAGGCACAGAGTATCGGCGATGTACGCGGGATTCTCCTCTCACATGCTCACCTTGATCACATGGGCATGCTGCCCTATGTGCACAAGGAGATACCAGTTTACTGTTCAGGTATGACCTTTGCGGTCGCAACGGTCACCCAGGAGACTGGAACCGGAGCTTCTGTCCAATACTGCCGCGTCAAGTCCCCAAAGTTGACAGAAACGGGGCTAACTCTATCCGGAGCGAGCGGCCCGATCGAGCCGAGGCCCTTCGTTTTCGTAGCTGGCTGCCCAGGTGGTGCATTCTCCGAGTTTCGGAGTGATGAGCCCGCTCGCGGAAAGCTCGGACCTGCTGCCGGCGAGAGGCCCTTGAAATGTGGTGATCTCAAGGTCCGGGCGTTCCCCGTGGACCACTCCATCTACGGGGCATGCGCCTGGGCAATCGAGACGAGCGCGGGTTGTGTAGTGTATACGGGTGACCTCAGGTGCCACGGGCGCCAGGCCGAACTCACATGGAGATTCGCGGAGGAAGCGGGCAAGCTGAAGCCGCGCGTCCTGATCATCGAGGGAACGAGGATAGACAAGGAAGACACACGCTCCGAGGAGCAGGTACGTCAGCGCGCCCTGGACGAGGTCAAGAAGGCAAAGGGCCTTGTTGTCGCGGATTTCGGACCCCGGAATATAGAGCGCCTCGCCTTGTTCCTCGACATAGCGAAGGAGACCGGGCGCACGCTCCTGCTGACGCCGAAAGACGCTTACCTGCTGAAGTACATGGCCCTGGCAGCGGGGAACGGCGACGTGCCGTCACTCAATGACCAGAGCATCGCGATCTACTCCGAATACGAAGCTTCCACTTCCGCTTGGAAGAAGGGGATCAACGAGAAATACCCCGAGAAGTTGATCAGACCTGAAAACGTGGCGAAACACCAGGACAAGTTCATCTGCTGCTTCAGCTTCTTCGACGTGAACGAGCTGGCCTACATCAAGCCGGTAGCCGGCTCGATCTGGATTTACTCATCCTGCGAGGCATTCAACGAAGATATGCGGATTGACCTCGTTCGGCTCGGTGAGTGGCTTCGGCACCACGAGATGGTCTTCATGGGCGGCGACGACGAGGACGAGAAGAATCCATTCCATGCATCCGGGCATGCGTGCCGGTCCGATCTGCTGAAGTTGGTTGACATCATCCGGCCCGAAGTGGTGATCCCCGTGCATACGGAAAAGCCCGAACTATTCAAGGAGGCGCTCGCGGGGAGGTGCGGCGTTCTGCTGCCCGAACGAGGCGTCCCGATTGATCTTTAGGCCCACTGGGGCGATTCCCGGTAGAATTACCGTGAACGAAAACTCGGCTATCTGCCAATAATTACGGTTGGAGAAAGCAGAAATAGCAACCGATAAAGGCAAACTCGCCGAAAGGCGGGGACGCAAAGCCATTGGGTCTAAACCCGGACGTCTCGGGGCATGACTGCCAGGCTGCCGAAGTGAACTGCTCTCACCGCGGCAATGATGCCGTGACTCAAGTGCAGTGACATATGGCGCCTGGCTTTTGCGTTTTCCAGGCGGCGGGTGTGCAGAATGGCCTTGTCGGGAGCAGAACTCTCAGAGCCGGCCTTCAGCCGGTACGCGATATCAGTCATGGGCGGAGACGCAGTCTTCCTCGAGGACCGCAGAAGAGGCCACAGACTCTACATCGGCTCGGCTAGACCGCTTTCGCGGCCCGAACTCCGCCGCCATGTCTCCTCCCTCAACGACGACCTGAAAGCCCTCTCGGTAGGCGATTTCCTCACCAAATACGACTTGAACGGCTAGAGCGCATCACCTCCCCACAACCCCGGATTCCGGACGTGTGATACCAGATACTTGCGCCACTGGCAACTCGACCGATAAGCCTTCGATCCGCGCTGGTTGACAGGGCAGTCGGCCTCTGGTAGCATAGGCCGAGGGGCACGGCAGTCATGAGCGCTCTTTCGGCGCTTGTACCTGTGCGTCGGATGTCATGAGGCCGTTCCAGGTGGCAGGAAACGGTCCGGCGATAGCAGATGTCGCCGCCCCATCCGCTATCGCCGGGAGAGAGGTGACCGTATAGCGCAGAGTGCCTGGTAGGTGGTCTTCATAGCCGGTATCCTACGCTATGCTCGGTTCGCCTCTTTTTTTACCCCATTCTGCCTTGAGCTAAACACGTTGTGCGGTTGCGAGATATAGGCTCTATCACCCGCTTTACCGTTAGGGGCAAACCGTGCGGAGGCAGACATGGACCTAGCATCCATCGCGCAAAGGCTGGAGGCGGGAGAAGGTCTGAAGATCAAGTACCGGTATCCAATTCAGCCGAGTGACTGTCGCTCGGGGCCTCGGTGTGGTATCCGGACCGATAAGCTGCTCGATGTGTCCGTAGAACTTGGGCGGTTCTACACGGTGTTTCGCGGTGAAGTCCCGATCTGGCTCGAGGCGGATGAGGTACTCGAAATCACCCCGGACGACGGCGTCTATATGGACTTCACGGAGGAGTAGGGGAAGCCCGTCGTCTAGCTGCCGTTTTTATTATGCTGTTTCGGCTTCGTTCTGCAGCCTGTCCAACAGCGACTCGACGCCCAGCTCCTTTGCCCATCTGTGCAGATACGTCATGTCCAGCTTCGGAGACTGGACTTCGTAAACTCGCAATGCGTCCGTGAACTGCTTTTCGCTGCCCTGGGAAAGCTTGGCCCATCTGAGCTTCGCCAGGATTGTGTCCTCAGGGCTTGAGACAGCGATTCGCATGCCGGTCGCTTCTTCGATGTACCGCCTCGCAAAACGCGACCGGTCGAATGGTTCGTCAGTCAGCAGCCAGAAATCAACCTTGTCCCCGGAGTTCACGTCCATAAGGTTAAACATCCCCTTTCTGCCTATCGCCTCAATAATGCTTTGCTCGTCCAGGTAATAGTCGGGAGGGGGAAACGCCTCGGCCAGCTTGCGTGCTGATGCCCTTTCAATGGCGACCACAATGTCTATATCGTGGGTTGATCGCGGCTCGCCCTGCAGGCTTGAGGCCATAGAGCCTGATATCATGTATTCGATCCCGGCGCTGTCGAGCGCCTGGACGACCTTCCTCAGTAGTTCCTGTTGTGACATTTATTCAGGCGCTCCAGGTATATTCTCTTGATTTCGGCGTCCGGCAAATCCGGAAACCTCTTCCGCAGGCCGTGAAGGAACAGTTCCCTGGAAAACTGAGTCAGCTCGAATGCCTTCAGCAGCCTGGCTTCGGGCGTCATGCGGCGAAGGACCTGGATGTATATCTTGTGATTCGGGCGAGGCTTGATGTCCATGGCGTCTCCGAGTGATTCTATCACATTTCTGCCTCAACCACAAAGCCGATGCCTGCTGCGCGGCATGCGCTATTCCAGCAGCGCGTCCACGAAATCGCGCGAGTTGAAGTCCTCCAAGTCCTCCAACTTCTCGCCGACACCGGCCAGCTTGATCGGGATGCCGAGCTCGTCCTTCAGCGTGACGACTATCCCGCCCTTCGCGGTTCCGTCGAGCTTTGCCAATGCAATTCCCGTGATCGGGACGGCCGCCATGAATTCCCTCGCCTGGCTGATCGCGTTCTGTCCAGTGGTGGCGTCCAGCACGAGCAGGACCTCATCCGCGGGCCTTCCGAGTTCGCGCTCGATCACGCGCCCGATCTTCGTCAGCTCCTCCATGAGATTGCGCCTGGTATGGAGGCGCCCGGCGGTATCCGCGATGACCACATCGGCCTTCCTCGACCTCGCGGCCTGAAGCGCATCGAAGACAACCGCGGCGGGGTCGGCGCCTTCACGCTGCTTGATGATCTCGACGCCGACTCGATTAGCCCATATCTCGAGCTGCTCGATTCCTGCGGCGCGGAACGTATCCGCCGCCGCCAGGATGACACGCTGACCCTCGGATTTGAACCTGTGCGCGAGCTTGGCGATTGTGGTCGTCTTCCCGGTGCCGTTCACGCCCACTATCAGGTACACAGTCGGCGGCTCGGCAGACACACACAGGCCCTGGTCAGCACCCGCCGAGAGCACTCGAACCAGATCATCCTTCAGCCTGCCTCGGATGTCCTCCGCCTCAGAAAGCCCTTCGCGGCGGGCGGCCTCCCGCAAATCGCAGACAATCCGCGCGGCTGTATGTATGTTCACGTCGGCCTGGATGAGTGCTTCCTCAAGCTCGTCGAGCAGCTCACCATCAACGGGTCTCCGCCCGCTGAGCAGTTGGTCAACCCTCTCAAATAGTCCCTTGAATATCCTCATGGTGCGAAACCGGCAGTCCAGATTGCAGATTGGGGATCCGGCAGACTGGGGCAGTTTGCAGTGCAAGTGTAGCAGAAATGGGCGCCGAGGTCAACGGAAATCGAGGACAGCATAACCCTCCCCTTGCAACTTCTCTGTACTTCGGCGTACTATACAAACAGGCGGCAAGCCTTCGGGGGTGCGCGATGAAAGAAACTCGCAGGCTCGATATCCTTGCACTAATCGGTGGCGTGTTGGCGCTGGTGGCGATAGCAGTCCAGGGGTACTACACCATCTGGGCGCGGACCTACTCGTTTGAGGCACAAGCGGCCGAAACCCGTGAAGCCATCCTTCAGCGCATGCCGGACACAGATGTGCGTGCGGACTTTGAAGTTCTCTCATTAGGTTTCGGTTCGGTGCATGGCGGAGCCGCGGCACAAAGGGCGCTGGAGCGGGCAGTCAAGAAGTTCCCCAAGAGCGCGCGGTTGAACTTCCGTCTGGGGACCATTGGTGAATCAAGGCAATCGCCAGGGGCGCTTAGGCGGGCAGCAGAACTCGACACGAGTAACGCCCTCCCGCTCTATCTCCTGGCTTCTGAGGCTGCATCCCGGGGAGCGGCGGATGAGGCAATCGTCCTGCTCATCCGGGGCAATCGTCGGAGACATGTGGATTCGTATCCTTTGCCCTATGAGGTCTGCGAGAACAACGGCCTGTTCGAGGCTATGGTGGGTGCGGCAAACTCTCTACGCAGCTCTCCCATCCACCTCAGGCGGGTGGCCACGTGCGTTAGCAAACACGCTGCCGAACTCCATGCCGCCGGACACACCGATCAGGCCCTCACAACGCTCGGCGAGACCAAACGCATGGCATGGAGTTTAATGCGCAGCAAGGATGCAACGATGATGGACCTCCTTGCTGGGACAGCGATTGTTGCCATCGCTGATAAGCGCGAAGCGCAGATCTACACTGAAACAGGCTCGAAGGTCGGACTTGCACAGGTGCAGAAGGAAAAGCGCAAGCTCACGTACCTCAGTGCGGGCTGCAGGGCGTATTGGGACCAGTCGATGGAAGGACTTGTACGCAGTGGAGCGAGGTTCTCCGCACCAATCGTCTCCGTCGCTCCAATCATAGGTCAAAGCTGGCTTACAGTCGCCATGTTGCTACTGTGGGCAGCGTTCGCACTGCGGACCCGCAGGGTACCGACCTCCGAGCTTCATCTGGAGGCGGCGGCCAAGTCATTCTCAGTAGGCAGGTTGCTCAAGTATTACGCGCCCATATTCCTACTGCCCGGCCTTGCCGCATCGGCGCTGACGTACCTTGCGTTCTCCAAATACACGCTGGTAACGGTGGCCGCTGGAGCTGCCTTTTTAGTACCGAGTATCCTTCTCCTCTGGCTATCCGTTCGCCTGCATAAGAAGACCTACCTGCAGACGGCGGAGTCATTGGGGCGCGAGAAACCCAGGTTCTGGGCAGGCGCTCCGGCTCAGGACAAGCGGGAGATTGCGCGGAGGCTCGCAGGCGTTCATGGCGGCGCGATGATTCTCCTGCTGGTTTGGGGCCTTCTGGTTTCAGGTGTGGTGAAACTGACGTGGGATGCCTTTCCATGGCAGATAGAACGGGCGTTTGCAGGCGTGTACAAGGCGGAACTGCGGTATGCCGCCGACCTGGTCGCCGGGAAGGTCAAGGTTCCTCAGAAATACATCCGCGAGATCGAGGAGCGAGAGAAGCAACCGGCAAAGCCCGGAGGTAGCTGAACCGCAAGGTGAGCCTGGTCCGGCGGATCGGGAGAGATCATTCGGGCTTCTGTTCCTCTGCTGGGAACAGCTCGTCTGTGCCCTCGATAGCAAGCGGGCCGGTGTGCTCTGGAATTTCGCCGGGCGCGGGACCCGGCGGCCCCGGCTCGCCTTCGACTCCGCCGGTGCTCGCTCCGTAGCCGGCTCCTAGCACGGGCTCCTTGCCGAGATCGCGTCCGCGCGGGCCGATGTCCTCATCGGTGGTCTCGGTTCCCGGACCCTCGACGACGCGCCATCCCCGATCCGCTTCCTCAGGTTCGTCAGCCATGACCGCTACCTCTGCACTACTCTCGCGCCGCCGTTGATATCAGGTCGCATCAGCCCCAGCCAAGTGTGAGGCATTCGTGTAGTTCCCGATTGGCGGGTGCTATAAACTTCGAGCGGGGATGCATGGTGGGGGTTTGGAGAGCATCAGTCTTCGCGGCCGAGGTATGCCGGCTGTGTTGACGTGCGCCTGCGGGCGGCCTATAATGCCGGTGCGGCGGATTTGGGATTTGATACTGGATACTGGATGCTCGATACTCGATATCGGACCCCCTCATTAACATGTGACGGCTGACATGAATCCTGCCATCGAGAGAATTCGGGAATTGGCGCGGGGCACGCCCTATGAGGAACGGCTCTACCTCGTAGGCGGAATCGTGCGCGATAAGATCATGGGCCGCCCGCCGACGGAGGATGTGGATATCGTCCTGGAGGGCGATGCGCTCGAACTCGCACGCTTTCTCCACGACAGGGGAGCCGCCGACCATCGGCCCGTGACGTATCCCCGCTTCGGCACGGCGATGGTCACGATCCAGGGGCACACCGTGGAGCTGGTGAGCGCCCGGCGGGAGAGTTATGCGCCCGCGAGCCGCAAGCCGGAGATCGAGCTGGCGGGCCTGTACGATGACGTCCTGCGCCGCGATTTCACCGTCAACACGCTCCTCGAAAACCTCCACACCGGCGAAATCCTCGATCTGACCGGGAAAGGCCGTGAGGATATAGGGGCCGGAATTATCCGCACGCCGACCGAGCCGGCGACCACGTTCTACGACGATCCACTGAGGATGCTCCGCGCTGTCCGGTTCGCAGTCCGCCTCGGGTTTCAAATCGAGCAGGAGACTTACAGGGCGATCGTTCGGGACGCCGGGCGACTGGCGATCATCAGCAAGGAGCGCATACGGGACGAATTCGTGAAGATCGTGCTGAGCGACGAGGCAGCGCGCGGCCTCCAGATGCTCAAGGAAACAGGCCTGCTCGAGCAATTCACTCCGGAGCTCCTGGAGATGCAGGGCGTCACTCAGGACGGCGGGCATATCTACGACGTGTGGGAGCACACCCTGCAGTCGCTGGAGTCACTGCCCCCGCAGGCGGACCTGACCCTTCGGCTGGCGGTGCTATTCCACGACGCAGCCAAGCCACGGACAAAGACGCTGGACAGCGAGGGACATTCGCATTTCTACGAGCACGAAGACCTCAGCGCGGAGATCGCCCGCCGGGTCTTGAGGCGGCTTCGATTCCCGACCGGCGAGATAGCTAGAGTCGCGCGGCTGGTTTCGATGCACATGCGGATCGGCGAATATCGAAGCGAGTGGAAGGATGCGGCGGTCAAGCGGCTGATGCGCGATGCCGGCGGCGACATCCCCGATCTGCTGGCGCTGGCGCGGGCCGACAGAGCAGGCACCGGGCCGCACGCGACGACGAAGAGCCTCGACGAGCTTGAGGCGCGCATGGAGCATATCCTGCTGAAGACGCCCGTCGAGGAGCTGAAAAGCCCGCTTAACGGCAGGGAGATCATGAGCCTGCTGAAGATTCCAGCCGGCCCGAAGATCAAGGAGATCAAGCAATTCCTCTGCGAGGCGGTTATCGAAGGGCGGCTCGCGCCCGGCGACAAGGCCGCCGCCCGGAAACTGGCGCTGGAGAGATTCGGCCAGGCGTCAGGCAGGAGCGTGTGAGGCTTCGATTTCTCGGTCGCCCCTATGTATCAGGGAGGACATGGGTGCACTGTTGGTGAATGTAGTGTCTTGTGCGGCGGATGCAGATTCCGGAGGTCCGGGATGGGTGAGAGAATCCGGATTACCTTGAAGAAGAGCCCGATCGGGTACAACAAGAAGCAAAAGGCGACGCTGGTCGCCCTCGGCCTTCGGAAGCTGAACGCCACCGTCGAGCAGCCGGACCGTCCCGAAATCCGAGGCATGATACGCAAAGTGTGCCATCTGGTCGAGGTGTCGGAAACGGATCAATAGGATCGCCGGAGGAGGTGATTGTCAGTATGCAGAAGGAAGAGGCAATCCGAGTGGAAGGCGTCGTTGAGGAGGCGCTGCCGAACGCCATGTTCAAGATCAAGCTGGAGAATGGACATCTGGTGTTGGCGCACGTCTCCGGCAAGATGCGAATGCACTTCATCAGGATACTGCCCGGCGACCGGGTGCAGGTCGAGCTTTCCCCCTACGACCTCATGCGCGGCCGAATCACATATCGCTATAAGTAACGGATCCCCGGAAAAGCACCGCCAGCAGCAGAGCTGCCACCAGAGCCGTTGCAGCCCCGAAGTAGAACGGTGCTGACGGGTTGACGGCATCCCACAGGTAACCCGCGATCAGACTGGCCGGGAGCAGAGCCACTCCGGTCAGCATGTGATATGCTCCCAAACCCGTTCCTCTCCCCTCCACACTCACCAGATCGGCCGCGAACGCCGTTTGCACTCCTCTCGTCAGAGCCTGGTAAAGCCCGTAGAACACGAAGAGCGCCCAGATATCGGCCGGGCGCCTCGCCAGCCCGAAGCCCGCGTAGACAGCAGCGAACACAAGATATCCTGCGAGTATGACATTCCTGCGGCCAAGGCGGTCGGATACGGCGCCGGCGCTCGTGGATAATGCGGCCTCCACGCCGTTGAACAGGACGTAGATCAGCAGGATTCTGGCTGCGCCGATCCCAATATCCCGCGCACGCAGGATCAGAAACGCATCGCTGCAATTCCCGATGGAGAAAACCGTTGCAACAAGCAGAAACAGCTTGAAGGACCGCCTGAAGTCTCTCGGGCGCACGGAAGGCACGGCCGTGCGAGCTCCCATATCGTGTGCCGGCTCGCGCACGGCTGCGATCAGGATCAGCACGCCGAGTACCGCGGGAATCCCCGACAGGAAGAATATCGTGCGGTATCCCAGGCCGAACGAGCGCAGCAGCCAGAACGCCAGGAGCGGCCCGGCAATCGCTCCGGCGGTATCCATCGCACGATGGAAGCCGAAGGATATCCCCCGGCTCTCCGGCGGAGTCACGTCGGCTATCAGCGCATCGCGCGGGGCCGTCCTCACTCCCTTGCCGACTCTGTCCGCGAACCTGACTGCGAAGACCTGCGGCCACGTCGTCGTCAAGGCGAACAGCGGCTTGCTGATGGTAGAGAGTCCATACCCCACCGCGGTGATCCACTTCCGCCTTCCCAATACGTCGCTGAGCCAACCGGAGAATATCCGCAGCACGCTGGCAGTGCTCTCCGCGACGCCTTCTATCAACCCGACCGCCGTGACCCGCGCATGGAGAACGTTTACCAGGAACAGAGGTATCAGCGGGTAGATGCCCTCGCTCGATATATCGGTTAGCAGACTGACTACGCCCAGCACCACCACAGTGCGGCTGATTCCCAATCGCCTGGCTGGAGTTGACATTCAGAGGCTCCTCGACCCGCATTATAACCCAATGCGAAGCGCCGGTCAAAGCCGGTGTGCGATGCTCTGCGGTTGAACGGGTCACGAACCGGGTACGAACATTTGGCAGCACTATAATGCTTGTCCTCTAAACTCCGCAGACGGCGCTTATTCTTTCAGGCGAGGAGGCCGGATCTTGCGCATCAGACACATCCGCAACAGGCTGATACTGGCGAGTCTCGCCCTCATTGTGCCCTTCCTTGCCTGGAATGTGCTGCTGCAAATCTCCAGGCTGCATGAGAAACTCCACGAAGCTATAGAAAGCCAGCGCGAAGTGGCAAAGGACATCGCCGGCATATGCACCGATTTTGTCGGCGACGTAGTCTCCATCGAGCGCACCGTCGGATCGGCGTTATGGAGTGAAAGCGGAAACCCCAGGCCTAAAGCCCTTGCCTACATAGAGCACGCGAGGCGCTCCGCCCCCAGGATAGTACACATGGCTGCCGCTGACCCCAAAGGCGCCATATTTGCCAGCGATATGTCGGCGCTGATCGGCCGCGACGTCTCCGGGCATCCGTCCGTCCGCAGGATAATGGAAGGCGCGCCCTGGACGACCAGCGAGGTATTCAGGCTCCAGACTACCGATAAGCCCATGTTCATGATAACGACCGGGATCAGAGACGGCGCGGGCAAGCTTCAGGGCATGGTCGTATCGCTCATTGATGAGGAAGCCATGCGGAGAACTTTCCCCGGCGCTATTATAGGGAACGGCCAGGTAGTGATTGCGGATTCGAAGGGCGTCGTAATCTTCACGTCCGGCTGCGAGCTTGACTGGGCGCAGAGGCATTGGCCTCAGCATTCCTTCATCCGCGATGCGCTCGCAGGGAAGCAGGTGGTCGTCGAGCACTTTACTATGCCGGACGGCCGGGTGGTGATGGGATCAGTTGAGCCGATCAGCGGGACCGGCTGGGTGGTAGGTGTCTTCACCCCCCGCGAGGAGATCGTCGGGCCGGTCCGGAGTCAGGCATTCACGCACTTCCCGCTAGTCATGCTGATCATCGGCCTGACCGTCGGCATGGCGATCTATCTCGGAAACAGGCTGTCGAAGCCGGCGCTCGACCTGGCCCGCACGGCGCGCGTCTTCGGCGAGGGTGATCTCGAAGCCAGGAGCGACGTGCGCACGGGAGATGAGCTGGAGTTCCTCAGCGACAGCTTCAACGAAATGGCGGAGACGCTTCAAGAGCGCACGTCGCAGCTAAACGAGGCTCTGGAATCCAAACACCGCGAGGCGGAACGAGCTTCCGCGCTGTACACGGTGGCACAGGGCCTTGTGGTGGCGATGAGCCTGAGCGAGCGCTTAGAGATAGTGGCGCGCGCCCTCGCATCCATCTGCGGCGCCAAGCGATCCGCAATATTCTTGCTCAAGGGAAATCGGCTGCTAGGCGTCGCTGGCTGGGGAGTGGCGCACCCCGATCTGTTGTCCAACCTCTCAATCCCCATGCGTGAAAGCGTCATGAAGGCGAAGGAAGCCATGAGTACGGGCGATCCCATAGTAGTCCCCGATGCAAGCAAGGATCCGTGTCTGGACCCGAGCCTGGCTGCTCGATTCTCCATAAAGGGGTATCTGGCGCTTCCCCTAGTGAGGCGAGGGCGTGCCGTCGGACTCGCCGTCTTGGACACGCCCGGCGAGTACCCACGGTTCGTCCCCGCAACCATAGACACGGCAAGGGACCTTGCGGCCCTCGCGGCCATCGCAATCGAGAATGCGGAGACATTCGAGAAGTGGCTGAGAACCGCCCAGGCGCTCCAGAGCAGCCTGCTGCCAACCATACCGGAGAGGTCAGGCGGCTTCGGATTCGCTTCTGCGTACTACCCCGCCATAGAGATCGCTGAGATGGGCGGGGATTTCTACGACTTCATATCGCTGGCCGACGGCCGCATCGGACTCGTTATCGCAGACGTGGCCGGCAAGGGACTTGAAGCAGCGGTCTTCACGGCGATGGGGAAGTACACCCTGCGGGCGTTCGTTTCTGAGGAACACAGTCCGGCCCGCGCAATGACCAGGACGAATAAGGCTCTCGCCCAAGTCGAAGAAGCCTGGGGGTTCGTCACGATGTTCTGCGGCCTGCTTGACCCACGAACAGGTGGCGTAGTCTATGCGGACGCGGGCCATCCGCCGAGTCTGCTGGCACGCGCATCGGGCGAGGTGCTCGAACTACCCCGTATGGACTGCCAGCCGCCGCTCGGCATATTCGAGGACACAGAGTATGCGGAGTACGAGTCCGACATCGCGTCGGGAGATGTGCTCGTCTGCTACACGGACGGCCTGACGGAAGCTCGCCGCGATGATGAACCATTCGAGGTGGACAGGCTGATAGGCGTGGTGCGCGACTCCAGGCATTTGCCGCCGCGAGAGATCGCGGAGGCGATACACCGGGCCGCGCTCGATTTCACGCGCGGAAGCATCCAGGACGACATAGCCCTCCTGGTGGTCAAGCGCGAGCAGATCTAGCAGCCTCCAGACAGGGCCGCCTTCGTGAAGCGCGGACCTTCCGCCGCCCCTATTCCAGCGGACCGGCCTCACCGTGAACCGTCCACTGACGACTGACCACTCACGACTGCGAAAGCGCCTCGATCAGCTTTGCCCTCGCACGGCGGAAGGCTGCAGGGTCGAGAGCATAGTCAGTCATAGAGTGCACCACGGAATCGCATATCTTTCGGGCTTTCCTTCGGTTTTTCTTCTCCAGGAGCTTGAGCAGCTCGTAGTCCTCGACGCCGTCTCGCAGCGCTTCCAGGCGGATGGAGCTCAGAGGGCCTCGCTTGCCGGGGTACACGATGTGCTGAGTCGCCGGGTGGAATCCAATCTGATTGAAGATCGGTGAACGGATCGCCGCGCCAGTGGTTGAATCCCCAATGGAGGTATCCCGTCAGCCCATATTTGAAATTCATCCAGTGCATCAGCCGGACCTTGAGGAGCGGAGAGTCCAGGAAACGGTTCATGTACTTGCCTTTGGGCACCAGGCAGGTGTAGAACCAGACCTCTTCGCCAGCCTTCTTCCGCTCCTGAAAGAATCGCATCTTGGCCTCCAGTTCCGGCGGCAGAGGCACCCAGATGTCAATCGAGCCGGCGATCTCCGTGCACATGGAGGCGTCAATGGTTCGCAGCTTTGGGGCGAACTCGCGGACGAAAGAGGCCAGCTTCTTGTAGCTCTCCGCGTTGACTGCAATCGGCTCGTCGGTGAGGTGCTGGAGGTAGATATCAATCCAGCCCTTTTCCTCGAGGTGTTTCTGGAGCGCCGGCAGGAACTGCGAGAGGAAGGCGCGCTCCTCGTCGCTCGTGGCTTTCACAGGAGGATTCCCCCGAACGGAGCCGTCCGGATTTGTGATCACAGGCCAGTAGGCATCGAAATTCTTCGCCTCCCATTCGCCCCTCCCAGCTAGATGGCTGCCCTCGATGATGCCGATGACGCCTACCCTTTTGAACAACTCCACCCAGCGGTCGAACTTCGAGAAATCGAAGGTCAGGTTCCCATTCCCGTCATCGCGGGCTGTGATCAGCTCGAATATCCGCGTGATGACGACATTCTGGCGATGGTCTGCCATGCAGCGAGCATAGGCGCCGAGCATCTTCCAGAATGGCTCGCTCCACCTTTCAAGCCCGTGGGCGCCGGCGATGATGCCCGTAGAGAACCAGTTGGTGAGATAAAGCGTGCGCTCATCGGGCAAAGTCACGGGATGGACCCTGATGCTCAGGGGAACCGCAGTCGAAGCCGAGTCAGCGATTAGTTCCACGGTCCCGCTATACGCGCCGGGCGCCGCTCCTTTCGGCACGAATATCGTGAGCCAGACCGGCTGGTTTCGCCCTGCCTTGACTGACACCGACCTCGCGTCGAGGAGTGGATCCGGTATGTCGGCCGGGGCCTGGACGATGAGATGCTCGGGCGGGGTATCGGTAGTACCCTTCTCCACTGGAATGAAGCCGAGGAAATGCGCCTCGATGCGCGGAGCGGCCCTTGACGGGCCTTCGAGGGGAGACACCTTCACCGCCAGCTTGCCGATGTCCCGATACGCGGTGACGACTACTTGAGCGGATTCGTACTCATTGCGCACAGCGTCAATCCTGATCGCCGGCTCCCGGTCAGCGGGGACAGGCGAGTTCGGCAAGATCTTGATCAATGGATCGGCCACCCAGACCTTGAAATCGGCACCGGCTGCCTCTCGCTCAGTCTGGGCTCCAAAGGCAGCGGCCGAGATGACAATCGCCGAAACCATCAAGAAAGCCAATCTTGCGCACATATGTATCCCCGACTGAACGCTTCCACACCGATATGCGAAATCCTCCGAGCCAAAACAAAAAGAGCCGCACCGCCTCGACGAAGTCGGGAACGGCGCAGCCCTTTTTGGAAAAACAGACCGCAGCGCTGCCAGGGCGCAGTTGCTACTTATCTCTGAACTCCGATTCCGGGACCATCGTGATAGCCTTGATCTTCGGCGGACATTCCTCGGCGCAGATGCCGCAGCCTTTGCAGTGATCGAGGTCTATGCCGCACATCTTGCCTTCCTCGTTCACGATGATCGAGCTGTCCGGGCAGTAGACCCAGCAGATCAGGCAGCTAGTGCACTTCTCCGCGTCCCATATGGGGCGCTCGGTACGCCAGTCGCCCGTCTTGTACTTCTCCGCCGTCCCCGGCTCGGTGATCAGACCGGCAATCGGAAGGTCTCTCCAACCAGGCTCCTTCTGTTCCTTTACCGCCATAGGACTTCTCCTAATGTATGAAAACCCAGGTGGGTTAAATCTAAGATACAGGCCGTATCCAGGCAGCAGACGGAAAGATGCATCCGCCGGGAACGGCTCAGACCATGACAGTCTATCAGATTCGCCGCATTTGGTCAAGGGCAATTCGCGCGCCGGTTTTGTGAAGCGTTCAGCGTTTCGGACAGCCTGGCTCCGGGGTAACAGATAACGAAGTCAGACGTAGGGCCAGAAAGGGCAGGTGTCTCAATTGAGCCTAAGACTTGGGAGACTGCTCGGCGTGCCGATCAACGTAGATGTGAGCTGGCTGGTTATATTTGCGCTGATAGTCTATACGCTCGCCCAGTTCTACTTTCCCCAGGCGAATCCGAGCTTTAGCACCGCGATGAACTGGCTTGCGGGTGTGATCGCTGCCCTGCTGCTCTTTGCCAGCGTATTGCTGCACGAATTGATGCACAGCTATGTTGCCAAGCGAAACGGCATCGGCATCAGCGGGATCACGCTGTTCATATTCGGCGGCGTCTCGCGGATGAAAGAGGAGCCCAGCACTCCCGAAGTCGAGCTGAAGATGGCGGCAGCGGGTCCGGCGACCAGCATTGTTCTAGCGCTGCTCTTCTGGTGGCTTGCGGTGGCGGGAGGCCGTGCGCTGCTCGGCTCGTTCGGGCTGGGGATCGTGCGCTACCTCGCCATGATCAATCTCATACTGGGCATTTTCAACCTCCTGCCGGGATTTCCGCTCGATGGCGGACGAGTGCTGCGCGCCATCCTCTGGGGCTCCCTGGACAGCCTCGATCGTGCCACCCGATACGCATCATATATAGGCCAGGGATTCGGATACCTCTTCATCTTAGGCGGCTTCTGGATAATGCTTTTCGGGGGCTTCCTGAGCGGTTTGTGGTTCGTTTTCATCGGATGGTACTTGAACAACGCAGCCCAGCAGAGCTATCAGCAGCTAGTGGTCAGACGGGCGCTCTCCGGAGTGGATGTCCATCGCGTGATGACGACAGACTTCCCGCATGTGGATCCCGGCATCTCTGTGGACACGTTCGTTCACGATTATCTACTGAAATACGACTACGCCGCGTTTCCAGTGACGAAAGACGATGCCCTGGTGGGAATAATCACGGTGGACGAAATCAGGGATATCCCGAGGGACCAGTGGGGTGAAAGGACTGTGGGCCAGGTCGCGAAGGCCCCCGAAGAAGAACGAGTGATTGACGAGAACGACGATGCGTTCGACGCTCTCATGCACATGGCGGAGGGAAACCTGCGCAGACTTCTGGTGATGCACAACACCAAGTTGCAAGGCATGGTCACACAGGACAGCATAATCAACATGGTCCGCATGAAGATGCAGATCGGGATATAGGGACGCCGAAGGAAGGGCAGTGCTCTCAGATGAGAGCACTGCCCTTCCTTCGGCCTATCCGGGTTTGGCTCAGCGTTCCGCCATTGCCTGAGCCTTCTGCACGTCCACGTTGACGCCGGGCCCCATGCTGGACGAGATGGTGATCTTCCGCAGATACCGTCCTTTTGCGGCCGCCGGTCTCGCCTTCAGCAGAGCCGAGATCAACGCGGTGAAATTCTCCGTAAGCTGTTCCGCAGAAAAGGAGATCTTGCCGATGGACATATGGATTATGCCCGCCTTGTCTACCCTGTATTCGACTCTGGACGCGCTCTTGATGTCCCGGACAACTCTGTCCACATCCATCGTGACCGTCCCGGCCTTTGGGTTTGGCATCCTGGGGCCGAGCGTCCGGCCAAGCTTGCTAACCATGCTCATCACGTCCGGAGTCGCAACCAGTATGTCGAAGTCGCGCCAGCCGCCCTCGATCCGCTGCACCAGATCCTCGGCGCCGACCACATCCGCCCCGGCCTCCTCGGCCTGCTGCGCCTTTTCACCCTTTGCGAAGACCGCGACTCGCCGCACTTTGCCCGTCCCGTGAGGAAGGCTGGTCGTCCCTCGCACCATCTGGTCTCCATGTCGTGGATCAACGCCGAGCCGAACGGCGACTTCAACAGTCTCGTCGAACTTCGCAGATGCGGCTTCTTTCACCGCAGAGACGGCCTCAGCCGGCTCGTATTGCTTGGCCTTCTCAACCCCTTTGGCCGCTTCCTGATACCTCTTGCCTCGTATGGGCATTCTTTCGCTACCTCCTCGTGGTACGGATGCGGCCCGCCTTCGCCAACTCGTGCTACGTAGCGATTCATCCTTCGTAGTACTAGGGAGAATGGATACTTCGCAGAGTAGTAGGCTTCGGCGGGCCTCCCACGGCGGCTAGTCGCCTATCTCAATCCCCATAGACCTAGCCGTGCCTGCTATGATCTTCATCGCTCCCTCTACGTCGTTCGCATTCAGGTCGGGCATCTTCAGTTCGGCTATCTCGCGGAGCTTCTCCTGCGTAATCTTGCCCACTTTCTCACGGTTTGGCACGCCCGATCCTTTCTCGATCCCCGCCGCCTTCTTCAAGAGCTCGCCGGCCGGCGATGTCTTCAGCACATATGTGAACGACCGATCCTCAAAGACGGTAATCTCAACCGGGATGATGGTCCCTATCTGAGCCGCCGTCCTCTCGTTATACGACTTGATGAACTCCATCATGTTGATCCCGTACTGGCCGAGCGCAGGGCCAACGGGTGGCGCCGGCGTGGCCTTGCCCGCCGCTATCTGGAGCTTGACCACTCCCATGACTTTCTTTGCCATTGCAAATCCTCCGTGCTAATGGATAGTTGACAGTCGCTAGAGGATAGTCACACCTCTCCTCTGCTGTATCAACCTAGCCGTCTAATCGCGGTTCCAGCCTACAGCTTCTCCACCTGCGTGAAATCGAGCTCGACCGGGGTATCCCGCCCAAAGATGGAGATCAGCACCCGGATCCTCTCCTTGTGCACGTTCACGTCCTGGATGGTGCCAGTGAAATCCCCAAACGGCCCCGACGTGACGCGAATGACCTGCCCTGTCTCCCACTGGACCTTCGGCCTCTGGCGCGGGCCTTCGACCGCTCGCAGGATGTTCGCGATCTCGCTCTCCTGCAGGGGAATAGGCTTGTTTCCAGACGTGACGAATCCGGTGACCCCGGTGGTGCTCTTTACCAGGTACCAGGTCTGGTCATCGAGCACCATCTCTATGAGCACGTAGCCGGGGAATATCTTCCGCTGTATCTCCCGCTTCTTGCCGGCTCGAGTGCGAAGCTCTGCCTCCGTCGGGATAAGGATGCGGAAGATCTTATCCTTCAAGTTCATTGACTCGGCACGCCGCTCGATAGTCGTCTTGACCTTATTCTCATGTCCAGCGTATGTATGAACTGCGTACCAGTTCCGTTCCATCAGTTCAACCTCTCAATTCCGGAGCCCCACCGCGGCCGGATGGCTTGCCGCGAACTACCAATTGAGCAGCCTCTTGGTTGTTATGGCTAGCAGGTAGTCCAGGCCGCCGATCCATATCGCCACGACCAATATCGCGGCCAAAACCAGGAGCGTGGACTTTTTCAGCTCATCAGAGCTTGGCCATGATGTCCTGCAAAGTTCCAGCCAGGACTCCCTAGTAAATCTATACATCCTGTAGAAGATCCCCGGTTTGCTGCCTGCGGTTGCCATATTCCTGCACCTCTGAGCGCGCGTCTATCAAGCCGACTGCTCCGCCGTGTCGGACGAAACCGGATGGCGGGGCATCTTGAATCACAAAAATGCTCCGCTGCACGATACCGCTTTCACCGCAGGGAGCTGATTTGATTCCACATACCTATAAAGCCGAAATGGCAGGGCCAGCCGGATTCGAACCGACGACACCCGGTTTTGGAGACCGGTGCTCTACCAGCTGAGCTATGGCCCTACATTATCCGGATAAATATTACCACATCCGGCACCGCGTTGTAAAGAGGCGGTATTTGCCGCGCGACCACTCCCTCGCGCTCGGCTACTTCGCCTCGCGGTGGACCGTGTGCTTTCGACACACTTTGCAGAACTTCCGCATCTCGATCCGGTCCGGATCGTTGCGCTTGTTCTTGGTTGTAGTATAATTCCTGGCCTTGCAGTCGCTGCAGGCCAACGTAATTATCACCCTGGCATCAGTTGCCATGAAACTCCCCTGTGCCTCCCAATACTCGCCACGCGATGGATTCGATTACGCCTCGACTGCGCTTATGACGCCGGCTCCCACGGTGTGCCCGCCCTCGCGAATCGCGAACCGCAGGCCTTCCTCCATGGCGATCGGCTGGATCAGCTCGCCCGATAGCGAGACGTTGTCTCCAGGCATCACCATCTCTACTCCCTCGGGAAGTGCGACCG